>ENA-OQIC01000325-OQIC01000325.1-human-gut-metagenome-genome-assembly--contig:-NODE-325-length-21447-cov-2.160272_pt1 | contig 21447 bp, 27 predicted proteins | sample MGYA00242572_ERZ504736 | MGnify/ENA primary metagenome ERZ504736 (study PRJEB26092, sample SAMD00036201) | human gut metagenome | host: Homo sapiens | study: EMG produced TPA metagenomics assembly of...
CAGCGACTTGGAGTACGAGTAGCACGAGAGCGTGTTGTCGTAGAACTTGCTCGGGTACGGCTGCACACCCCCATCGAACACGATTTCACGGTATGGTTCGTCGGAAATCAGGAAGATGTCGTGCCCGTATTCGACCTGCTTGGCGCGCAGGATTTCAGCCAGTCGGGTCAGCGTTTCGGCGGAATAGACGGCTCCGGAAGGATTGTTCGGCGTATTGATGAGCACCGCCGCGGTTCCCGGGTTCAGCGCCTGTTCGAACGCTTCGAAGTTGATTTGGAAGTTTTCGGTGTCGGCCGGCACCACGGTCAGGTGCGCACCGGTTCCGTTGACATACGGCTGGTACTCAGGGAAGTAGGGGCAAAGGTGATGACTTCGTCTCCAGGCTTGGTCACCACGCGCAGTGCGTGGGCCAGCGCACCGGCCGCACCCGTGGTCGGGAAGATGTAGTCGGTCGTATAGTCCATGTCGAAGCGGCGGTTGAGGCTTTCCGCAATGGCCGTGCGCACCGAGGTAATGCCCAGCGACGGCGAGTATCCGTGCAACGCGACCGGTTCCGCCTCTTGGTACAGGGCGATCATTTCGTCGGTGAAGCTTTGCGGGCAGGCACGCTCGGATTGCCCAACGAATAGTCGAACACGTTCTCGTAGCCGATTTCGGCACCGCGCGCGGTCGCGTATTCGCTCAGCTCGCGGATCACGGATTTTCCGCCGAGCATGGCCTTGTAAGCTTCGTTGATCATGGACAACCTCCCCGTCGTTCGTTCATTTCGCACGTTCGCGTCCACGGAACAATCCGCGGAAAAACGCCGCTATATCGTTTCTACACTGGATTGTCACAGCCGGCTTTCGATGGTCACTTGGCAGACGGCGGCTGCTGTTGCGAAATCGCCATGCCGGGTACGAATCCTTCGCTGAAGATCCTGCGCCAGTATTCGAGCATGTCCGCTTTCGACATTGACATGAACATGCCCGCCGCGAGTACGGCGACGTCCTCGTTGAATACGGTGTCGAGCGGCAGTTTTTCATGCAGTTTCGGCCAGCGCTGCAGTACGGCCAGCATGCCTCCGACGGTGAAATCGAGCATGAGATCGGTTTTCAGGTCGAGACTGTCGGCATCCAATCCGAGCACGGAGATCATGGTCAAACGCCCGAATTCCTTCAACGACGAAACGAGTTCCGGCGAGCTGTGCGGACCTGCCAGCAAGGCCAATCGGTCGAGACGCTGACGCTGTTCGGGATCGCGCAGCAACGCGGTGACGTGCTTGCGCCATTCGGTGTCAGGATTGAAATCCCGTCCGGTACGCCTGGCATTGGCGTGTCTTCGACGGCGTGCAGAATTGCGGAGTCCGCGAGTTCCGGCAGTCCGGAGAATGATAGTAGAAGGAATTGCGATTCACGTCGGCCGTGCGCACGATGTCGGTGACGGTGATTTTGTTGTACTCGCGTTCCGAAAGCAGCTCCCAGAAGGCGTTTTCGAGACGATCTTTTGCTGGCAGGATTTCCGAATCCCTACGTGGTCGTGGCATCAGTACCCCTAATAATTAGTCACGTTGCCTCATAACCACGTTTTATTGTACAAGTTGTCTAGACCGAATTTCGGCAAATGTCGTATACGAATTCACGCTTACAACACAAGTACGCTACGCGAACAGTGCCCGCCCACGTTCGCACAGTACTCACGCCTCATTCGCGCTTCACTTTCGCTGAACTTTCGGATTGCGAGCGAGCGCCGCCTGCAACAGAATCACCAACGCCTGATTGATGTTGCGCCGATCCGCACTGCTCAAGCCAACATATGTGCCGAGCATTTCAGGAATCACTTTCGGACCGGCCGCCACGATCGCAGAAATACTGCCCGCACCGGAAGCCTCAAGCACGGAGAACAGCGCGTCGACCGCATGCTCACGCTGTTCTTTGGAAAGTCCCGCAAGCCAGCCGTTCAGCGACTTGTTGAACACCACCGAACTGTCGGCCACATCTTCGGCCTTGGCGAATTCACCCCCGTGCATCTGCCACGAGAAGGCGAAATGCTGCATGATGCGTCCACGTCGGATTTCACCACCACGCAACGTTCGGGGGTTTCAAACACCATGCCCACCACCGAGGAGTCCGGCACGATTTTCACAATGCGGTCGCTCACGCTCGCATATTCGAAACTTTTCACCACTTCTTCGGGGAAACCCGGCCCGTCGAGCGAGTAAATGCGTTCAACGCGGTCCTTGATCTCGTCTTCGGCGTTCATGGCCGCATATACGGCCAGATTACCACCTTTGGAGTGACCGGTCAGCAGTATCGGCCCATCCCACAGCGAGGCGACTTTTTCAGGTATTCAGCTGCGGAAACCTGTGCTGGAACCGGGTATTGGAAGGCCATGTTGAAGTCTTCCTTCCATCCGACCAGCGAATCATCAGTACCCCGAAACGCCACAACCAGCGTTCCCGACGGCAGCCGGAAAGTCACTGCCGCGAACTGCGTTTGCGCACCACCATCGAACTGCTCGCAATACGCGCTCATCTCAACGTCGGAAAACCGCGGATTCGCCGCCACAGCATGGTAGAAGTCGTGCGTCACCTGCGGATCGACCAATCCCACGTTCTCCACATCATGGTCGGCCACGGGCTTGTCGTGGTTCAGCTCGTCATCGGCACGCGCAATCGTCACGCCGCCAAACGGGGGCTTGCGCAGCATACGCAACGATGCGATCGGACGCCGAATATCGAATTGCTTCGCACGCGCCTGCAACGTACCGTATTTCGCTACCAAATCGTCCAATCGCAGCACGCATTCCGGTACTTCGTCGTACGAAAGCTGCGCCAACACCAATGCGTCGGCCTCGCGGAACGGCAATGCCTCGAAACTGCGCGTTTCCGTGCGCGCATAGTCAATAATATTGCCCATCACGCATCCCCCTCCTTGTCGTTGCGCAGTTCCCCGACAGCGACTTTCGCCGCACTGGCTGGAATCGCCTTGAACACGTCTTTGATGAGTTCGCGCGTTTGCACGTCGGTACCTCTGGCGGCTGCCACGATTTTCGGCAGCGAATCCGTCCAATTCGCCACCAGATCAGCGATATTACCGTACCCCGCGGCTGCGAAGATGTCGTATATCTGGTTGATGGCCCGTTCCCGTTGTTCCTGGCTTACGCGGTCGAACCATCCGTCAATGGTTTTGCCGATGAGTTGCGCACCGCCTGTCAGCTCGCTTGCCTGCTCGAATTCGCCGGATTGCGTCACTTGCCAGCTTGATCCCATATGCTGCAGAATGCTTATGGCGTCGGCTTTGACGAAGGTTGGTTTGATTTGCGATTGCAACAGCATGCCGATAATGGAGGATTCCGGCACGGTTTTGTCGATTCGTGCCGCGATTGCCTGATATGCGCGGCTATGCACCATGACTTGAGACATTCCAGGACCGTCATGCGAGAAGATGCGGGAGATTCTGCAGTTGCGTCCCGGCACGCTTCCTCCGAGCGCCGGCAGCAGTCCGAGCCGTTGCGCGCGTTCGTTGGTCGCTTCAATATCGCTTTGCGTGATTTGCATGGCCGCATATACCGCCATATTGCCGCCTTTGGAATGCCCGCCGATCATAATGTCGGGTGATTTTTTCGCCGAGAGGAAACGTTCCGTCCTGTCCAGAATCGAGTCCGCATATCGATATGCCGATTCTTGCGACGCACTGGGCAGCGCACCGCCATATTAAAATCCTCTTTCCAACCGACGAGCGTGCCGTCAGTGCCACGGAACGCAACATATAAGCCGAAATCGGCACCCAAATCGAAGGCCATCGCAGCGAATTGCTGCTGCTCGCCTCATCCAAACGTTCGTCATACTCCCCCACCCGCAACCCGCGGAATCGCGGCGATTCGCAAACCGCGCGCAGCAACGAAAGCCGATAATCATTCATTTCAGAGGAATTCGAAACAAACATCTCATCGTAGCTTTCGGCGCGCAGCAAGTCACGGATCGGCACGGTCGCCACCGACTTGGCCTCGCCGAATGCTGGAACCAAGCCCGGCAATCGCATGTAGGAAAGCTCGGAAAGCACCAAGGAATCGACATTGCTGAACGCCAATTCGCCAAACCCGCGGAACTCGCGGCGCACATAATCCACAACATTGCCCATGCCTCAACTTTAGTCCGTTCACGGCTCCGGACACATGCCACCACGCGCATTCCCACATGTTCTCGCGCACGCCCCCGCACACCCACGCTCAAACCGACTCAGCCACGCACTGTAGGATATGTGCGAACACAAGTTGCGAACACGCATCTCGAACACGCATCGCAGACGCAGCGAACGCAAGTCGCGCGCACCAGTAATGCATGCGAATCAAACTTATGAAGGGACGCTTCAGAACACTATGGAACCGATTGGAATCGTTGTGGATTGGCTGAAAACCAATTCCGGAAAAATCATTCTGCTCATTGTCGTTGCACTGCTTGCGGCCGTTATCGACAAGGCGCTTACCCGAATCGTGAGCAAAGTGCTGGACCGTTCGCAAGTGCCGAACGCTTCGATTTTCATCAATATTCTGCGCGCGGTGGTGTGGACGTTGGCTGTGGGCACTGTGCTGCAGCCGGTGTTCGGCATTAATCCGACCACGATTTTCACCGCGCTCGGCATTGGTGGTCTTGCGGTGTCGCTCGGTATGAAAGATACGATCGCGAACATCATCGGCGGTTTCGGTCTGATGCTTGGCCGTGTAATCCAGCCGGGCGATCTGGTGAATGTGGCGGGCACCGATGGCGTGGTCGAAGATATCAACTGGCGTCAGACCGTGGTGCGCGAGCGCAATGGCAACGTCAAGATCATTCCGAATTCGATTCTGAACACCGCGTCACTGGAAAAACTCAATCCGTCCAACGAAATGCTGGTTCGTGTGCCGTTTACCGCCAAGGCCGGTACCGACATCGACGAGATGACCCGTCAGGTGGTTCAGGCCGTGCAGCGCGATACCGCCGATTTGGCCGATCCGCGCTTCCCTCCGAAAGTAAGACTGACCGGCTACTCCCCTTACGGCATCAATGTCGAAGTGTGCGCGTACGCCAAGCCGGAATCGTTGCTTCCCGACATGATCAACGCGTGGCACGTTCCATCGCCAATGCTGATTTTCTTGAGAATCGCGCCATTAACAAGGAATCGTAATATCCTCGCGAACATAAGAAATCGCGGTTGACCCATATATATAAAGTGCCGCATGCAGTAGTCCACATGCGGCACTTTTTTATGAAAAATTATTACATCATTAGATTGATTGACGTAATAATAACCGTCGCTACAATGTAAGTAACTACACCGACGTTCAGTATTGCCGTGCTCGTGCGAACGCCGCGAGGCAGTTCTTCCGGTGCGGTATAGAATTCAAAGTTCTTGCGATTGCGGATAAGCAACACTATGCCCGCGATGATCAGACCGTAATATAGCAGCATATAGATGCCGAATATCATCATTCCCGTCGCATTCTGGCCCATCCACTGCATCATGGCCGTTCCGTCGCCGTTTTCCGCACTGGTCAGCACGTTCATCAGACTGTCGATGTCAATGTTCGTCACCACCCACGGCGCAACCACGCCACCCATGAAGTTGACGATCATGTGCATGGCCACCGAATAACGCAGTTGCTGGTGCGCACGTACACGTAGCCGAACATAAGACCCAATGCGAATGCGTAGAAGAACTGGAACAGGTTCATGTGCACCAGAGCAAAGAACAGCGCGGAGAACACGATCGCGGTTTTTTCGCCGTATTTGCGCGTGCGGCTGATGAGTTCCTTGCGGAAGATCCATTCTTCGAACAACGGTCCGAGAATCACGAGGAACACCACGTTCCACACGTCGAATTGCATGGCCAGATCGCTTACCGAATTGCTGGCTTTGCCTCCGGACAGCAGAGCCGCCAACATATTGCCGATGAGACTGCCCCCATACATGAGCGGGAAGCACATGACCAGCAGTTTGAAGAATTGGCCCGCTTCATGTCGAACTTGCGTGTTTCAATGACCGACGATTTGCCCATGATCAGTACTGCGAGCGGCATGGCCACGAGATACAAAGGGGTATCCGATGCCACATACACCGCCCAATTCGGCAGATTCGTGGTGTGCAGTACCTGATAGAACACGCCGGAAAGCACCGTTGCAAGCGCATACCAGATCACCACCATCAGGCACATGCCTGCGCCGATGCGGGAGAACACGCTTTTCACGCGCCTGAGCCACAGTTCGTAGGGATTGGCTTGTGGCTGCGGATACTGCGGTTGTTGCTGATATTGGGATGGCTGTTGTGGATTCTGCTGCGGATGCGGTTGTTGCGGCCGCTGCGGATATTGGAGGTACTGCGGAAACGTCATATTTGCCTTTGCGACGACGTGCACGGGGTGCATATACGAAAATGCTGATATCCAGCACCTTAGTACAGGAATGCTGAATATCAGCTTACAATCTCATGACCGTCGTCATGGGCGTCCGCAACGAGACAGCTCACACGGCGATTGGACGCGGAGCAACCACACAATCGAAATCAGCGCAGCACGCCCTCGATCAGCATGGTGATCAGGTTGGTGTAGCTCACGCCGGTTGCCTCCCATGCCTTGGGATACATGGAAATCGGGGTGAAGCCCGGCATGGTGTTGATTTCGTTGACCATCACTTCGCCGTCGGCCGTCACGAAGGTGTCGACACGACTCAGCCGGCGCCGTCGACTGCGATGAACGCTTTTTTGGCGGTTTCGCGCACGCGGTTCAGAGTTTCTTCCGGCAGGCTTGCGGGCACTTCCACATGGCTTGCGTCGGAGTTCACGTACTTGCTGTCGAAATCATAGAACTGGTCGTCGCCCTCGGCACGCTTGTCAAGCACGATTTCGCCCGGCCAGCTGGCCTGCGGAGCCTCGCCGGCCTTCGGGCAGAGCACGGCGCATTCGATTTCGCGCGCGTCGATGCCCTGTTCCACGAGCACACGCCAATCATGGTGGGACGCTTCGAACACTGCGGCGGCAAGCTCGGCCGCATCGCCCTCATGTTCGACCTTGGTCACGCCGAAGCTGGAACCGGCGCGGGACGGCTTCACGAACAGCGGGTACTGCAATCCGGCCTGCTGCACCGCGGCAAGCATCTCGTCCGCTTCGGCGGCGAATTCGGAAGCGGCATCATAATCGCGCACATCCAACGTGATGCCTGGAGCCACGGGAATACCGGCCGCAGCCAGCAATACCTTCGTATAATGCTTGTCCATGCAAGCGGCGGAAGCGAGCACACCGCAGCAACGTACGGCACGTTCATCATTTCGAACAGGCCTGAATCGTGCCATCCTCACCGTACGGACCATGCAATACCGGAAGCACGGCGTCCACGTGGCCAAGCGAAGTCAGCGTGCCGTCATCTTCACGAGCGAAGAAACCATCCTGGCCGAGTGCCACATCCAGCACCACATCTTTGGAGGAATCCGTCTTCTCCACCATCGGCAGGCCTTCGCTCATGTTCCACTTGCGTGGATCCTCGCCGCCTACGATCCACTCGCCGTTCTTGGTGATTCCCACCTCAATGGCTTCGAACTTGTCAGTATCCAACGCGCGCAGCACGGCCCGCCGCAGAGATGCAGGAAATCGAATGCTCGTCGGCTTTGCCGCCATACATCACCACAATGCGCTGTTTTGCCATCTTTGTCTTATGCTCCATCAGTTGGTCCGTTGAACGCACGCGCGCCCAACACCGTCTGCCAATACTGTCTGTACTGTCTGTCTTCGCAATATCGCGCCGGTTCGCACTTCTGTTCGCCCGCGATACCACGCATTCGCAATATCGCAGTTCAGTATACAAACCGCACCCCACAGCCCACACACGACGAACCATAATTACACACGCCCGTCACTCATGTCCTATTTTCATGAATCATAGAATACGGAATCAAACGTTGGAATGATGCGATTGCAACCTGAAAAAACCGAGCTTAATCGCTTTGTCTAATCACGATTATACTAATCACGATTAGACTATTTTATACAGATTTACTATTATTGCCGAAATATATGGCGATTGACGATTGACACATTCCGATTGACGTTTTACGCAATCGCATGCCTCGAAAAATAAAAAGACCGCACCTGAAAGTGCGGTCTTATCTGCAATCGCGATGTTACGGAAAGCTTATTCTTCGCTGATGCCTTCGCCGAAAAGTTCGGACAGCATCTGCGCGCAGGAGATGCCATCGGAAAGCACGTGCTCATGGCTGTGGCGAGCGGTGTAGGCACGCCATACTGCTTGCCGAGCGCCACCACCGCATCGGTGGTCGGCACGCCTTCGGCCACGCCGTTGCTCACCTTGGTGCTTCCTCAACGCTCAATCCCTTGCCAAGTTGGATCCGAACGTGTAGTTGCGGCTCAACGGGGATCCGCAGGTGGCGATCAGGTCGCCCACGCCAGCCAAACCGGCGAACGTCTTCGGATCGGCGCCTGCCGCCTCGCCCAGGGCGGTCAGCTCGGCCAGGCCACGGGTTTCGATCATGCGGCGGTGTTTTCGCCGTAGCCGGCACCGCGGGCCATGCCTACGGCCAGCGCGACCACGTTCTTCAGCGATCCGCACATTTCCAAGCCGATCACGTCGCGGGTTACGAACGCACGGAAATAGTCGGTGGTGCAGGCCGGGCTGCGATCTTGCGCGCATTGTCGAGATTTTCGCAGGCGACCACGGTTGCGGCCGGCTCGCGGTCGGCGATCTGCTTGCTCAGGTTCGGTCCGGAAATCGCGGCGAAGCGGTCGGCCGGCAGGTCGAGCGTTTCCATAACGACTTCATCCATGCGCTTGCCGGTGGTGCGTTCGATGCCTTTCATCAGCGAGGCGACGAGTGCGGTTTCGGGAATCAGGTCCTTGAATTCGACGAGCGCGACGCGGGCGAACTGTGCGGCGATGGCCACGATCACAATGTCGGCGTTGGCTACGGCTTCGGCACGGTCGCCGGTGGCGGTCATGTTGCTTGGCAGCACTTTCACGCTGGGCAGGCGAACACCGTTGTGATGGTGGTCGCGAATGCCTTCCACAATCTCCGGTTCGATGGCCCACATAGTCACATTGTTGCCTGCATCGGCAAGCACCTGACCGAAAGCGGTTCCCCAAGCTCCTGCGCCCAGTACCGTCACGTTCGTCATATTTGCTCCTTGCATTACTCCGGGCATCATTCATAACCCGGAGTCTTGGCTCAAAAATTGCTTTTCCTATGCTACCGCCGGCTACGCACACCGCGATATATGCCGCAATACGCGCCATACGTATGCGCAATCGGCTGGCAGTATTTCGATTACCGCATTTCAGCAATCGCGTGTGCGGTCTTTTTCGATTCGGCCTTCTTCGATTCAGTCCTTCACTCGGCTCATCGTACGATAATCCCAATATCCATCGGGGGCTTGTTCGCCGCGGATTTCGGCCATGACTTCGGTCATACGCACGCGGATGCGTCGGGTAAGTTCGTTGGCGAGATCCTCCGGCACTTCCTCACCCCAGGAATCGCAATCGGCGAGCAGATCCGCATAATCAAGCGCCTCGTCGTAGCACATGACCACGTTTTTACGCGGCCACGGCCACCAATGGTTGATGCTTGCCGCGCCCCACGTTACCGCGCAATACAGCGGAATCTGGTAGCCGAGTCGGCGCGAAGCCTCAAGCGCGATCATGCCCACGCCGTTTTTCATGCTCATCGGCCATTTCTGCGGGTCGCGCGTTACCGTGCCTTCCGGCCATACGGTTAGGGGTCGGCCGGAGGTAAGGATTTCCACGGAGGTTTCCTCGATGCTTTCGCCCTGCCCGAACGGCGTTGCACGGGCTGCATGCCTACCAGTTGGAACCATTTGCCGATCAGCGGCCACGAGGCCATTTCGGCTTTGGCCATGTAGCGCGGACGGCGGCTTGATGGAACATGGAGATCATGGGCACGAACACGTCAAACATGGTGACGTGCGTGGCCGCGGTGATGAACGGACCGGTTTCCGGCACGTGTTCGATGCCCCACGCCTTGAGTTTGGTGCGGTTGCGGAATACGATGTCGCATCCGGTGAGCAGACGATGGGTCGCTTTCGGATTCTGCGCCGCGATTTCGGCTTCATTGGCTTTGCGCGGCCCGCATGGAAAGTCGTGGGTTGGGTCAACGAGATGGTGACGCTGTGCGAGCTTTGCGACTTGTTCGTCGCTTAACGGTTTGACCGCGGAACGCGGCGAGGGTTTTCCTTTGGATGCCATGCGTTCCATTCTGCCACCACCCATTCCGCTTGGTTGGAACGATTGCGCTCATGCACGACGCACACACGAAATACAAAACACGGAATATACGAAAAAGGCGGAACTGGTGGATAGGCTGGAGGACGATTGACGACGAAGATGTTGCGACTATCCCTAGAATCCGTCTGGACATGCAGTAAACACAATAACGATGAGGGAAACCCTTATATCTTCGGCTGTTCACCTCGTTGCAAACGCCATTCGATATCGACAATCATAATGCTATTCCGAAAGAATCTCTGCCGAAAATCGACATTATTTTCAAAAACAATAAAGCTTTTGCATCACTATTATGCGCCATAACCCCCTAAATTAAGTTCAATAATTTATACACTGAATTACTAAGCTTTTGAGAACAAGCAACGGCAATATGTAAGCAAAAAGCCGGTGCCCACTGTTGTGAACACCGGCCTTACCAAGCCAATCAAGCTATATCAGCGATAAATCAAGCAACAAATCAGTCGAAATCTGCGCCGAGAGCTTCGAGCTTGCCACGGAAATCGGCATAACCGCGGTCAATCAGCGAAATGCCCTGCACATTGGACGGGCCCTTTGCCGCCAACGCGGCAATCAGATGGCTGAAGCCGCCACGCAGATCCGGCACGTCAATATCGCGGCCGGTCAGCGGGGTCGGTCCGAAAATAACCGCGGAATGCTTGTAATTGCGCTGCTGGAAACGGCATGGCAGCGATCCGAGGCATTCGCGATACAGCTGAATCGTGGCACCCATCTGCACCAGTGGCTTCGTGAAACCGAAACGATTCTCATACACCGTTTCGTGCACGATCGACAGGCCCTTCGCCTGCGTCAACGCCACCACCAGCGGCTGCTGCCAGTCGGTCATGAAGCCCGGATGCACGTCGGTTTCGATCGCGACCGGCTTCAAATCGCCGCCCGGATGCCAGAAACGAATGCCGTTATCGGTGATGTCGAACTCACCACCAATCTTGCGGAACACGTTCAGGAACGTCATCATTTCAGGCTGCGTAGCACCCTTGACGAAAATGTCGCCATGCGTGGCCAATGCCGCGGAAGCCCAGGAAGCGGCCTCGATGCGGTCGGTCAGCGAAGTGTGCGTGTAACCCTTCAGTTCCTTCACGCCTTCGATGCGGAACGTACGATCCACATCCACGGAAATGATCGCGCCCATCTTCTGCAGCACGCACACCAAATCCATGATTTCAGGTTCGGTGGCAGCGCCGGAAAGCTCCGTCTTGCCCTCAGCAAGCACGGCGGCAAGCAACGTCTGCTCGGTAGCGCCCACCGACGGGTACGGCAGGTGAATCTTCGCGCCATGCAAACCGTTCGGAGCGGTGATATGAATGCCGTCCTTATGTTCCTTATCGACGTTGGCACCCAACTTGCGCAACGTTTCCAGGTGGAAATCAATCGGACGACCGCCAATATTGCATCCGCCGAGAGCCGGAATGAACGCCTCACCCAAACGGTGCAGCAGCGGGCCGGAGAACAGAATCGGAATACGCGACGAACCAGACAGCGTATCCACGTCGGCCACATCGGCAAGCTGCACATTCGTGGCGTCGATCGTGACCACGCCGTGATCGCCATCCACCGTAACGTCCACGCCATGCAGACGCAGCAAGTCGGAGACCACATGCACGTCGCGAATCTCCGGAACATTCTTCAACACGGACGTACCCGGGGCGAGCAGCGCCGCCACCATGGCCTTGCTCACGAAGTTCTTCGCGCCACGCACCTTGATGGTGCCGTTCAGCGGCTTGCCACCTTCGACGTGCAGAATGTCGTTGTTGTTGTCAGACACGCTCAACCTCTTTCGCTTCCCTTATACGGTTCAAGCTTGAAACACACTAACCCTCAGTTTGCCATAAGGCATGTAGTGGGCTCGTGAAATGCCGCGTTCAGCGCAGTGTCTCCCAATTTCGTTCGACTTTCGACCAAAATTCCCAGCCACTGGAACAATCCACCCGCCAAACCGCATCCCAGCGGGCAAAAACTTCCAGTCGGTGGAAGAATCCTCCCGATACAAGCCCCTCCACCGTCCAAAAACCTCCAGTCACTGGAAGAATCATCCCACCAAACTGCATCTCAGCGGGCAAAACCCTCCAGTCACTGGAAGAATCAGGACGGACAGCTACCCCCGTGCTGCACTAATCCTTCCAGCGAATGGGAAAAAAAGGACGGTGAAACGCAACAGAGCGCAAATCAGGCGCAATTGAACCTGTGACTACAGTGCGGCTTTAATGTCTTGCGCCAAACGGGCGTTCCACATGGCACCCGTAGCGCTCATCACCGCGTTTGCACCAGCCTCGCGGTACGCCTTGTAATCTTCCGGACGAATCACACCGCCCACGCCAACGATCGCAAAATCAAGACCCAGCTTCTCGCGAATCGCATTCAGGCGGCCAACCATATCGAGACCTGCACCACGAATCGCATTGCCACATACGCCCGAACGGTCACGCCCCGCGCCTGGCAATGCTGATTGCCGTTCGCATCCACCAGCTTCGCGGAGATTGTGTTAATGGTGGAGAAACCCTGCACCGCGCCATGGCCGGCGGTTTCCTTCACCATAATTTCCAGATCGGCATCATTCGGAATGTATGCGAGCTTCACGATCAGCGGACGATCGCCGATTTCGTTCTTCACCGCTTCCGTAATCTCGCCGACCAAATGCGGATCGTGGCACAACAGACGATTATGTCCCTCATTCGGGCAGCTGGTGTTCATTTCCATCAGGCCAGCGCCAGTTTCGGCAACCAAATGCGCGGTGGTGACATGATCGGCGATATACGCTTCACGATCCATGCCCTCCACGCGGGAGCCTTGGAAGCTCGGCACCAGCAGCTGGCCGTCACCGGCTGCGGCGATTGCCTTCTGCATGTCCGGCTGCCATTCGTCGGGATCACGGGAGGGAACGCCGAAACTGTTGGAAATCGAAATCGGAAGCTCATAACGGGTATCGGCAAGCACACCCTCGTCAAGTTCGGCACTGCCCGGAACCAGCGAACCATCGGCATTCCGCGGATGCACGGCCAGCACGTTCGGGAACGCATTGCAGCCCCATGCGCGGGAACGAACCGTCTTGTATACCGCCAGATCGAAGCCCATACGGAAAGCGGCCATGGTGAAACGCTCATTCAGCAGCGGACCAGCTGGAATACCGAACGGCAGATTCACACGAAAACCAAGGAATTCCTGCGCTTGAGCGGCCTGAATGGTCTGACGCCCTGAACCTCACTGGAGGAATCGGACGCAACCTCAGCAACAACAGACGTGACCGATCCCGCAGAATCGGACGCATCAGCCCGCAACACTTCGGCAAACGCGCCGAACGGCCCTTGCAAATAGTTGTCTTCATACGTGCGATTGACATCATAAAACGGCGCAAAACCCTGGCTCATTTTTCTCTCCGAAAGCTACGAAAGCACGAAACAATAAGCCCACCATAGCGCGTCTCATATGCAAAACCCGCGCAAATCTCACATAATCAGCAATCCCAACGTCCCAATCCTTCCAGTCACTGGAAGAATCCGGACAATATGAGTCCCCTAATCGTCCCAAAACCTCCACCCAGTGGAGGAATCACCCCGCTACGGACCGTCTCAAAGTCCAAAAACATCCACCTACTGGAAAGAATCCTCCCGACCTCACGCATCACATAACATCCCAATCCTCCAGTCACCTGGAAGAATCCTCCCGCAAACAATCATCCCGACGTCCCAATTCTTCCACCCACTGGAGGAATCACCCCGCAAACAGCCCGCGCACCTAGCCAGCCGCCAACTCAGATGATGCCGCGATCGGCAAGCGGGCCCTGCCAATCCGGGTATTCGCCTTCGCGCGCGGACGCGATCAACTGCTCCGGCTCACGCTTCGCCGGCAGCGTCTTCGGCTTGAACGGGAACTTTTCGGCACGCATCTTCTCGTATGTCACAATATCGTCTTCATACTGCAACGTCAGATCGATATCGTCATAGCCGTTCATCAGGCGCCAACGGGTATAGTCGTTCACTTCGAACGGCAGCGTCACGTCGCCGCACGTCACCGTGCGATCCTCCAGGCTCACCGTCATATCACGGCCCGGCTCCTCGTCAAGCAGCTTCCACAGCAACTCAACGGATTCCTGCGGCATAATCGCAGCCAGCACACCGTTCTTCGCGGTGTTGCCGTAGAAAATGTCGGCGAAACGAGACGAAATCACCACGCGGAAGCCGTAATCATGCAATGCCCACACGGCATGTTCACGAGAAGATCCGATACCGAAATCCGGTCCGGCAACGAGAATCTTGCCCCGCTTGTATTCCGGCTGGTTGAGCACGAATTCCGGATCGCGACGCCACGCATAGAACAGCGCGTCGTCGAAACCGGACTTCTGCACGCGCTTCAAGAACACGGCTGGAATAATCTGGTCAGTATCGACATTGGAACGGCGAAGCGGCACGGCCACGCCGGTAAGAGTAGTCAGTTTTTCCATTTCACTATTTCTTTCGATGTAACGATTCACAGAATGCCGGAAATCCAAGATTTCTCAGGTTTTCAAGCATTCTCAACGATTCACAGATCAGCCGGAGACGAGATGGTACCGCGGATGGCCGTTGCGGCGGCGACCGCCGGCGACGCCAGATGCGTACGCGACCCTTGCCTGTCGACCTTCGAAATTGCGGTTCGAAGTGGAGATGGAACGTTCGCGGGCCACCATCTTGTCGGGGTTCATGCCCAGGCACATGGAGCAGCCTGCGTTACGCCATTCGGCACCGAAGTCCTTGAAGATCTTGTCAAGTCCTTCCTTTCCGCCTGCAAACGCACGCGAGAGGAGGCCGGCACCACGAGCACGCGGTGAATGTTTTCGGCCTTGTGATGCCCCTTCATAATGGAAGCGGCCACACGCAGATCCTCGAGACGTCCGTTGGTGCAGGAGCCGATGAACACGGTATCCACGGCAATGTCTTTGATGCGCATGCCCGGCGTCAAGCCCATGTAGCAATGGCACGCTCGGCCGCGGTGCGCTCGGTTTCATCGTTGAACGAAGCCGGATCCGGCACCACGCCGGAAATCTTGATGCCCTGACCCGGGTTGGTGCCCACGTCACATACGGCTCGAGATCTTCGGCCTTGATGGTCACTTCCTTGTCGAATACGGCGTCGTCATCGGTTTTCAGCGTCTTCCAGTATTCGATGGCCTTGTCCCACATTTCACCTTCCGGCGCGTGCGGGCGTCCCTTCAGATATTCGAACGTCACTTCGTCCGGCGCGATCATGCCGCGCGAGCGCCCGCTTCGATCGACATGTTGCAGATGGTCATGCGTGCGTCCATCGACAGTTTCTTGATGGCCTCACCACGATATTCAATGACGTGCCCTTGGCCGCCACCGGTGCCGATCTTCGCGATAATCGCAAGAATAATGTCTTTTGCGGTGACGCCCTTCGGCAGTTCACCTTCGATATTCACGGCCATGGTCTTGAACGGCTTCAGGCTCAGGGTCTGCGTTGCCATAACATGTTCGACTTCGGAGGTGCCGATGCCGATGGCCATGGCACCGAACGCGCCGTGCGTGGAGGTGTGCGAGTCACCGCACACGATCGTCATGCCCGGCTGCGTCAGGCCCAGCACCGGCGCGAACGCGTGCACCACGCCTGATCGGCGTCTCCCAGCGGCACAGACGTACGCCGAAATCCTTGCAGTTCTTTTCGAGCGTGCTTAGCTGCAGCGCGGAGATCTTATCCGGATTCGGGCGGTCGATGTCGGCAGTCGGCGTGTTGTGATCTTCCGTTGCGATCAGCTGGTCAAGGTGACGTGGCTTGCGTCCGGCCAGTCGCAAGCCTTCGAATGCCTGCGGACTGGTAACTTCGTGCATGAGCATCAGATCAATGTACAGCAAGTCGGGAGCCCCATCACTACCCTTGCGTACCAAATGATCGGCCCAGACCTTCTCGGCCAATGTCGTTCCCATTGCGGGACCTCCTCGAATTTTTCCTCGCTTTTTCCTCGCGGTATTGCCAACCCGCGTTGTTCGTGCTATAAGCCTATGGTGTTCGAGCCTGGTTCGAACGCGTTTATGCCGGTATATGAGATACTTGCATGCAACGCACACATCACATATGGGCCAAGTTCACTCCAGATCATGTCAAAATCGCCGCGATTGTGGCATATCTCCCCGTATGTACCTACAAAATCGTTGAAAATTCAGATTTTTTCCAGCTTTTTCCATAACTGAGTAAAGATTAAAATACCTGCTCTACCGCAGTCCGACATTGCGTACATTTTGCATTTCAATATGTGAGATGGCATAATCCCTCTTATGACTTCTTCGAATACAAGCACCACCATGCCTGAATCGCAGTCGGATGAGACTGAGCTTCCAGCTGAGACCCACCACACGACGTCTTCTCAAAGCAATGAGATTCATTCCGGTGTGGGTGTGCTTGACAAGACCGTCAAAATCCTTGACGCGCTTGAATCCGGTCCGGCAACGCTCGGACAGCTGGTTTCCTCGACGGGCTTGGCCCGACCGACCGCGCATCGACTGGCGATTGCGTTGGAGCGTCACCGTTTTGTGTTGCGTGATCAGCATGGTCGTTTCGTGCTTGGCTCGCGTTTTGCGGAATTGGCCGCTGCTGCCGGCGAGGATCGTTTGCTGACCGCAGCCGCGCCGATTTTGCAGACGTTGCTGGATCGCACTGGCGAATCCGCGCAGATTTACCGCCGTCAGGGCGATATGCGCGTGTGCATCGCCGCCGTGGAGCGCGCTTCCGGTTTGCGTGATTCCATTCCGGTTGGTGCGATGCTGTCGATGGAGCCGGTTCCGCGGCCCAGATTTTGCTGGCTTGGGAGGATTCCGAACGCCTGCATCAGGGGTTGCGTCACGCCAAGTTCACCGCGGCCAAGCTTACCGCCGTGCGCAAGCGCGGTTGGGCCGAGTCGGTCAACGAGCGCGATGAGGCGTATGCTCGATTTCCGCGCCGATTCGCAATGCTTCCGGTCAGGTGATTGCCGCAATTTCGATTTCCGGCCCGGACGGTCGTATGGGGTCCAATCCCGGACGCCGTTACGCCCCGCTGGTTATGGCTGCCGGCAAGTATTTGACCGACGCCTTGATTAAGGCTTCTTCCGGTCGCTGACGGGCAATATACAGCCTCTCAACCGTGTTCCGCGATGCATGCAGGACACGGTTTTGCTATTTCCTGCCTTCCGCAAGTTTTGCCATTTCCTTGCAGGAGTTGTCGTTTCGCTCTTTTCAGCTACTTCTTACGCAGCCAAGTCAACAGTTTGCTCCACCATGTCGGCCGATGCAGCAGATCCACGCCTTCGGATTCGGGCTTCGATTCACTGGTCATGCCGTACGCGTACGCCTTGCCCGCGCTCGGTTTGCCCACCAATTCGCCGTATTCAAGCAGCTGCGTACGCGGCTCGTACGGATGGCGGATGTCGAACTCGATCAGCCGCGCGGCCCGCTTCTGCGGCACCGGACCATACGATCCGAAACCGCTGGTGGGCGACGCGATCATCATCAGACCGCCAACCTTGCCTGGCGAAGCGCCGTCTGCGCATCAGCCGAGGCCATTTCTCGCGAAACCGGCACTGTTCCAACGAATGCGTTGCGGTGATCATGTCCCGCGGAAATCGCAAAATAGTCATGCTGTTCCAATATCGCGAATTCACCGCTGTCGGCATCCGGGCAGCTGACACCCTCCCCCAGATAACTGCCGGGAAGCGTTTTTTCCTCATCCAAAACGTAATGTTTTCCAGCGAAATTGCGGTAGCCTTCAATCGCACGCGCCGCATTCGCCGCGGCCGGCTTAAGCAGTTGGTAGTACTGTTGCACCGGAAAATGCTGGAATACCATGCACGGGACCGCCGGTTCCTGCGATCGCCCAATTTCCTGCGATTGCGCACGCATCGCTTTCGGCATATCGGCAAGAAACTGCAATGCGGCTGCCGACGGGCTTCCGTACCCGCCGGAACGTGCGTAATCGCCTGAATCCAGCAATACCAAGCCCAGCACGGACATCGTATGGTCCACATCGGCAACCGGCAATGCGAAGGTGCCCGGCTCGCAAGCGAATACGCGCTGATTCGGCAAATACGATTCCGCCCGGAGTTGCACGAAACCTGCATCTTCCGCAGAATCCATGCTTCCCACAGAATTTGCAGAATTTGCGCCCCCGAGGCCGCTCTCGCCTCCCGTAGGCTCAGGGTTCACGCATCCGGGAAATTCCCTGCAAATGCTTTCGATTTCCGCATTGCTGAGCCCGCATTGAAAATCGTGGTTGCCGAATGTCACCGCCCACGGAATGCCGCGATCGGCAAGCGGACGCACGAGCTGTTCGACAGTGGCGCGCACGGATGCGCAGGTGCGTTCCAGCGCAGCTTCGAACCGTTCTGACGCTTCGGAAGACTTGGATGAAGCTGTTTTGGAGGAAATCCCCGCGGCAGCGCTCCAACGACGTTTGCGCGTGGTTTGCGCGTATGCGGGATCATATCCTGCGATCTGATTGCCGGTGAAGATGACGATATCCGGCCTTGTGGCATCCAGTGACGCTTCGATGAGTTTGACGGTGTCTTTGCTGACTTTCGGCCCGTCTTGAATGTCGGCAAGCTGCAGAACGCGGAATTTGCCGGATTGGTGGAATTGCAATCGTCCCAGTCGCGCGGATACGGAAAGCGGGCGATCGTCGCCTTCTTCCGCCGGTTGGATGCGCGGTCGCGTGGCGGCGGCTTTTGCTGCGTTCTGCAATTCAGTCATGCTTCCTAGGGTAGTGCAATTTTCTTGGACTATGTTGTACTGGCAGACATGCTTGCGAAAAACAAAAAACCCTCGCATCTGCGAGGGTCATTGGCTGGGATGCCTGGACTCGAACCAAGAATGGCTGAACCAGAATCAGCTGTGTTGCCAATTACACCACATCCCAATTTGGCAGGCGTGGCAACTTCGAAAAGTTGTCCGTCGTACCCCCGACCGGATTTGAACCGGTGTTGGCGCCGTGAGAGGGCGTAGTCCTAGACCGCTAGACGACGGGGGCTTGAGTTATTGCTGTGATTCTCAGCTGAGCCGCGAACCGCAACGAGTGATAAATATACGCGAATCCGTAGGAGTGCGCAAGTCACGGCGTGTCGCGCCATTTTCCGCCATTCTTAAACAGCATCCCAGAACAACAAACCCGCTGGAACGGAACATTCCAGCGGGTCGACAGTCATGCGATCGGCAAAATCACACCATCAGCGCATCACAGGTGCTCGCGCAAGCCCTGCAAGCGTGCGACGGTGATCTCCTTGCCAACGATCTCCATGGATTCGAACAGCGGCGGAGACACGCGACGGCCGCTCATGGCCACACGCACCGGACCGAACGCCAGACGCGGCTTGTAACCGCCATCTTCGATCAGCGACTTGTTCAGTGTCTCATGCAGGAAGTCGGTCTTCCAATCATCTTCAGCAACGTCGGAAAGCGCCGCAATGGCGGCGTCGAGCACTGCCGGAGCGGAATCCTTCAACTGCTTCTTGGCGTCATCATCAGGCTCGATGTAGCTCGGTGGAGAGCAGCGAGCCCACCATGCCGGCGACCTCGCCCAGCAGGCGCACGCGCGGCTGCACGAGCTCCACGGAAGCGGACAGCACCTCACGCTCGCGATCGGTCAGCGCATCCCAGGAATCGGCGGAGACCACGCCATCGCGGTTCAGGTACGGCACGGCACGGTTCAGGAAGTCCTGCGGCTCAAGCATACGGATGTGCTCGGCGTTGATGGAAATGGCCTTGTCGAGGTCGAAACGGGCCGGATTGGCCTTGACGTCACGCACGTCGAACTTTCGATCATTTCTTCCATGGAGAACACGTCGCGGTCGGCGGCGATGGACCAACCCAGCAGCGCCAGGTAGTTCAGCAGGCCTTCGCGAATGAAACCGTTGTCGCGATGCAGGAACAGATTGGATTCCGGGTCACGCTTGGAAAGCTTCTTGTTGCCCTGGCCCATCACGTACGGCATGTGGCCGAACAGCGGCATTTCCTTGGCCACGCCCAGCTCGATCAGGTAACGGTAGAGCACGATCTGACGCGGGGTGGAGCTCAGCAGGTCCTCGCCGCGCAGCACCACGTTGATGTTCATCATGGCGTCGTCGACCGGGTTGGTCAACGTGTACAGCGGATCGCCGTTCGGGCGCACGATCACGTAATCCGGCACGGAACCAGCCTTGAACTCGATGCGGCCACGGATCAGATCGTCGAACGCGACATCCTCATCGGGCATGCGGATACGCAGGGCGGGCTTGCGGCCTTCGGCACGGAAGGCGGCCTTCTGCTCTTCGGTGAGATCACGGTCGTAGCCGTCGTAACCGAAAGCCTTCGGGCGGCCGGCGGCCACGTTGCGGGCTTCGATTTCTTCCGGAGTGGAGAAGGATTCGTATGCATAGCCGGCTTCAAGCAGCTTGGCTGCGACATCCTTGTAGATGTCGCCACGCTCGGACTGGCGGTACGGGCCGTCGGGGCCACCCACGTTGATGCCCTCGTCCCAGTCGATGCCCAGCCAATTCAGGGCTTCGATGATCTGGTTGTAGCTTTCCTCGGAGTCGCGCTGGGCGTCCGTATCTTCAATACGGAACACGAACGTGCCTTGGTATGGCGGGCCTCAGCCAGTTGAACAGTGCGGTGCGGACCATGCCGACGTGCGGAATGCCGGTCGGGGACGGGCAGAAACGCACGCGAACATGCTCAGGAAGTTCTGGTTTGGTGTTTTCAGCTTCAGTCATAAGCTCCATTGTGCCCCGCAAACCGGACGTGCCATCCAGTCCCACGCACCAACTCGCTTTTCGCGGTCATGAACATCCTGCAGCTAATTGACCCGATGATCGCAGCCACCAATCCTTACAACACCATGCTGGGCATGAGCCGCGCCATCGACGGACTTCCCCAACGCGTCAGAAGATGCCCAAGTCAAAGGGGATTTTGCGGGGTCCGTCGGGATTGTCCCACACTGCAATATTTTTCAGTATTTTTGGCGATGCAAGAGTATTGTGTTAATCGACTTCACTTTTTTGATGTCGATTCACTTTCCGAAAGGGTAATCTAATGACGGACCCCAACCAATATAATCCGCAGAACCCGCAGCAGGCCCAGCAATATGGCGGTTACGCTCCTACGGCCAGAATGATTACGGCCAGCAGGCACCGCAATACGGCGCACCCGACTACGGCCAGCAGGCACCCCAGTATGGCGC
>ENA-OQIC01000326-OQIC01000326.1-human-gut-metagenome-genome-assembly--contig:-NODE-326-length-21438-cov-2.175825_pt1 | contig 21438 bp, 29 predicted proteins | sample MGYA00242572_ERZ504736 | MGnify/ENA primary metagenome ERZ504736 (study PRJEB26092, sample SAMD00036201) | human gut metagenome | host: Homo sapiens | study: EMG produced TPA metagenomics assembly of...
AAAATCAATGTGCAAAGTGATAAAATCAAATGCTTTAATTAAGCAGGAAAGGATGAGGAGGCTGCACAGTCACAGAAACCGTCTGTACAAACTCCAAAGCCGGATAATACTGCGAAACCGGAAAACACAACAAAACCGGAAAATAAGCCTGCGCCGGAAGAAAGTAAACCGGAAACACCGCAGAAACCGGAAGATAATAACAACAATTCTCAGGAAAGTGAAGGTCAGAATACATCTGGTGAGAAATATTTAGGAAAATTTAAGATTACGGCATATTGTAACGGTTCTTGCTGTTCAGGGCATTCCAGCGGCTTAACTGCCAGCGGAACTGTTCCGGTACAGGGAAGAACAGTAGCTATGAATGGAATTCCTTTTGGAACGAAATTAAAAATAAATGGATCTGTGTATACAGTAGAGGACAGAGGTGTACCTTATGGACATGTTGATATTTATTTTGAAAGTCATGAGGATGCGATGGAATTTGGGAGAATGTACGCAGATGTATATCAAGTGAATTAAAGATTACATAATAAAAACAGATGGCCTTGTGACCATCTGTTTTTCAATGTTTGATAAGTTTTTAGCACCTCTTCAGAAGCTTATTGATTTTCTTTGTTGTATTTCGAACTTTGTTTACAGATAAGTCATGGTTTAAAATATCCATGATACTTGCCAGATATTTACTCATATCAGCTTCCAGATAATAAGGACGTGTCAGCAATTCTGGATTTCTGTAGTTTAGATTTGTAGTAATCACACGATAAATATATTCTTTTTCGTAATATTCATCGAATTTTTCCAGTCCGTCTGTGAAAAGACCAAAAGTAGTACATACAATTACACGTTTTGCCTTACGTTCTTTTAATTTTCTTGCAACATCTAACATACTTTCTCCGGAAGAAATCATGTCGTCAATAACAATCACATCTTTTCCTTCTACGGAGTCGCCTAAAAATTCATGAGCAACAATTGGATTACGTCCGTTTACAACGGTGGAATAATCACGGCGTTTGTAGAACATACCCATGTCAACACCTAAAATATTAGAGAAGTACACAGCTCTTTGCATAGCACCTTCGTCAGGGCTGATAATCATTAAGTGCTCGTTATCAATTTTAAAATCTTCGATATTTGCACATAATGTTTTTAAGACTGGTAAGTTGGCATGAAGTTATCAAATCCGGATAACGGAATTGCATTCTGCATACGTGGATCATGAGCGTCAAAAGTAATGATATTAGAAACACCCATTTGAACTAATTCCTGAAGTGCAAGAGCACAGTCGAGAGATTCTCTTTTGCTTCTTTTGTGCTGGCGGCTTTCATAGAGGAAAGGCATGATTACGTTAATACGATGTGCTTTTCCGGCAGCAGTAGCAATAATACGTTTTAAATCCTGATAATGGTCGTCAGGTGACATGTGATTCACATGTCCGCACATATTGTAAGTTAAACTGTGATTACAGACATCTACCATAACAAACATATCTGCACCACGAATAGATTCGTTGATTACACCTTTGGCTTCTCCTGAACCAAAGCGTGGGCAGCTGCAGTCAATGAGAAAACTGTTTTCAGCATAACCCCGGAAGTTTAATCCGGATTGATTGTGAGAATTTAATTCTTTTCGGAATTGTACCAGATGAGCATCTACCTGAGAAGCTAATTCAGAACAGCTTTTTAATGCTGCTATTTTAATAGGAGCCACCGGGATAGATTTTTCCAGCAAACTGATATTAACCATAATGACCTCCATTTTACAGTTATTTGACATAATTACACAATAAGTTATAACATTCGACACGCATGAGAGTCAAGGAAAAATATTGCTTTTTTTCATATAATGTTGGTATTATAAAAAATAACGGGCATTTGCAGGAGGAAGAATATGAAAAATAACCGACATAAAATCAGCCAGGTAAAAGAAGGAAGCATTGCCTGGGAGTTAGAATTAGAGCCGGGAGATGAGTTGATCAGCATCAATGGAGAAACCATAGAAGATGTTTTTGATTATCATTATCTGGTGAATGATGAATATATAGAATTGCTGGTAAGAAAATCAAATGGCGAAGAATGGGAACTGGAAATCGAAAAAGAGTTTGAAGAGGATTTAGGCATCGAGTTTGAAAACAGTCTGATGGATGAATATCGTTCCTGTAGAAATAAATGTGTTTTTGCTTTATTGATCAGATGCCACCGGGAATGCGAGAAACGCTGTATTTTAAAGACGATGATTCTCGACTGTCTTTTTTACAGGGGAATTATGTAACGCTTACTAATATGAGTGACCATGATATTGACAGAATTATTCATTATCATTTAGCGCCGATTAATATTTCTTTCAGACTACAAATCCTAGCTCGATGTAAAATGCTGAATAATCGTTTTGCCGGAGATATTTTTCCTAAGGTACAGCGCTTATTTGAAGCGGGAATTGAGATGAATGGACAGATTGTTCTGTGTAAAGGGTTAATGATAAGGCTGAATTAGAACGTAGTATTTGTGATTTAACACAGTATTTGCCTCATTTGCGCAGCGTTTCTGTGGTTCCTGTGGGACTTAGTAAATATAGGGACGGGCTTTATCCATTAGAGCCTTTTACAAAGGATGAGGCAGCGCAGGTAATTGACACCATTGAAAGCTGGCAAAAGAAAATCTTTCCTGAATTTGGGATTCATTTTATTCATGCCAGTGATGAATGGTATCTGCTGGCAGGCAGAGAACTTCCTGAGGAAGAACGATATGACGGCTATCTTCAGTTAGAAAACGGAGTGGGTATGTTGCGGCTTTTAGATACAGAAGTGACAGAGGCTCTGGAAGAAACAGTTTCTGATAACAGAAAGAGAAAGATTTCTTTTGCAACAGGAAGGTTGGCATATCCGTATATATGCAAATATGCAGATAAAGTGAAGGAAAAGTTCCCTCACATAGAAATCCAAGGATATGAAATACGCAATGACTTTTTCGGAGAGAGGATTACCGTGTCAGGCTTTTGACAGGCCAAGATATAATCAAGCAACTTGCAAATGAAGATTTGGGAGAATGTCTGTTGCTTCCTTGTAATTTGCTTCGAAGTGGAGAAGATGTATTTCTGGATGATACAACCGTAGGTGAAATTGAAACAGCTTTAAAAGTTCCTGTGCAGATTGTAGATGAAGCAGGTGCAGATTTTGTAGCGGCAGTTTTAGGAGAAAATACAAGAAAAACAAATAAAAGGAGAACAATGTATGAGCAAACCGATTGTAGCAATTGTTGGAAGGCCTAATGTAGGAAAATCAACACTTTTTAATGCCCTTGCAGGGGAAAAGATTTCTATTGTAAAGGATACACCAGGAGTAACAAGAGATAGAATTTATGCAGAAGTAACATGGTTGGACAAGACGTTTACTATGATTGATACCGGAGGAATTGAACCGGAGAGTAATGATGTTATTCTTTCTCAGATGAGAGAGCAGGCACAGATTGCTATTGATACTGCAGATGTCATTATTTTCATGACAGATGTTCGTCAGGGCCTGGTAGATGCAGATTCAAAAGTAGCGGATATGCTTCGAAGAAGTAAAAAGCCAGTAGTTTTAGTTGTAAATAAAGTGGATAGTTTCCAAAAATTCATGATGGATACTTATGAGTTTTATAATTTGGGAATTGGAGAACCGGTACCTATTTCTGCTGCATCTATGTTGGGATTAGGAGATATGCTGGAAAAAGTCGTAGAACATTTCGATGATGATGCACAAAATGATGAAGAAGATGAAATTCCAAAAATTGCAGTAGTAGGAAAACCAAATGTAGGGAAATCTTCTCTGATTAACAAAATTTTAGGAGAAGATAGAGTCATTGTTTCTAACATTGCAGGAACTACCAGAGATGCTATTGATACAAAGGTGACTTATCAAGGAAAAGAATATACTTTTATTGACACAGCAGGTCTTCGTAGAAAAACAAGATTAAAGAAGAACTGGAGAGATATAGCATTATTCGTACGGTAACTGCTGTAGAAAGAGCAGATGTGGTGGTTATGATGATTGATGCCACAGAAGGTGTAACAGAGCAGGATGCAAAAATTGCAGGAATTGCTCATGACAGAGGAAAAGGTGTGGTAATTGCCGTAAATAAATGGGATGCTATTGAAAAGAATGACAAAACGATTTATAAGTTTACCAATAAAGTAAGAGAGACTCTTTCTTATATGCCTTACGCAGAGATTATGTTTATTTCTGCACATACAGGACAGAGAATTCCAAAGCTTTTTGAAACTATTGATATGGTTCTGGAAAATCAGACACTGCGTATTCAGACAGGTGTCTTAAATGAGATTATTACAGAAGCAACAGCTCTTCAGCAGCCGCCTTCTGACAAGGGAAAAACGTTTAAAGATTTTCTATACAACACAGGTTTCTGTAAAACCGCCTACCTTTGTTATTTTTGTAAATGACAGAGAATTGATGCACTTTTCTTATGTGAGATATTTGGAAAATAAAATCAGAGAAGCGTTTGGGTTTAAAGGAACTTCGCTGAAATTTATTATTCGTGAGCGAAAGAGGGAGAATAGAGAAATGTTAGCGAGGGTGATTTGTCTGGCAATCGGTTATGTATGCGGGTTATTTCAAACCTCTTACATTTACGGAAAGAAAAACGGAATTGATATACGTGAACATGGAAGCGGAAATGCAGGAAGCACCAATGCCCTGAGAACTCTTGGGAAAAAAGCAGGGGCGTTGACGCTTTTGGGAGATTGTCTGAAATGTGTGGTGGCTATTCTTATTGCAAAATGCATTTTTGCTTCTCATCAGGGAGAAGACCTGCTGCTGCTGGAATTGTATGCAGGCGCAGGATGTGTCTTAGGGCATAATTTTCCTTTTTATTTGAAGTTTAAAGGAGGAAAAGGAATTGCGGCATCCGTAGGTCTTTTGGTGGCATTTGACTGGAGGCTGTTTGTGATTTGCGCGGTATTATTCTTTGGAGCATTTTCCTGACCCACTATGTGTCTTTGGGTTCTTTGCTGGCATATTTGGGGTTTGTGGTGGCTTTGATTATTTTCGGGCAAATGGGAACTTACGACTGTACACAGCCTGCATTGTATGAAATGTACGGTGTTGCAATTGGCTTAATGCTGCTGGCATATTGGAGGCATAGACAGAATATTGTTCGTTTGATACATGGAAATGAAAACAAAATTTTTCTTAGGAAAAAGAGGTAGAAGCTTATGAGCAAAGTAAGTGTAATTGGGGCAGGAAGCTGGGGCACGGCTCTGGCAATTCTTTTAGAAAAGAATGGGCATGAGGTGACCTTGTGGTCGCATAGGGAAGAAGAAGCAAAAGAACTGGCAAAAGCAGAGAACACAAATCAAAGCTTCCGGGGGTACAGATACCGGAGAGAATTGAAATTACCGGTAATTTAGAAAGCGCTTTACAGGCAAAAGATGTACTTGTCTTTGCAGTACCTTCTGTGGCAGTGCGCAGTACAGCAAAAAAGGTTGCCCCTTATGTAAAAAAGGGACAGCTGATTGTGAATGTGGCAAAGGGAATAGAGGAGACGACTCTGATGACACTTACGGATATTATCGAAGAAGAAATTCCCGGAGCAAAGGGCTGTGTGCTTTCAGGACCCAGCCATGCAGAGGAGGTAAGCCGAGGACTTCCTACAACCTGTGTAGTCGGAGCAAAGGACAAAGAAACGGCAGAGTTTTTGCAGAACGTTTTTATGAGTCCTGTATTTCGTGTTTATATCAGTCCGGATATTCTGGGCATTGAGCTGGGCGGTGCGCTAAAAAATGTCATTGCGCTGGCGGCAGGAACAGCAGACGGACTGGGATACGGGGATAATACAAAGGCAGCCTTAATTACGAGAGGAATTACGGAAATTGCCCGTCTGGGAATTGCCATGGGGGCAAAAGCTGATACCTTCTATGGATTATCCGGTATAGGAGATTTAATTGTAACCTGTGCAAGTAAGCACAGCAGAAACCGAAAAGCAGGTTATCTCATGGGACAGGGCAGAAGTATGCAGCAGGCGATGGACGAAGTAAACATGGTTGTAGAAGGCGTATACTCTGCAAAGGCAGGTCTTGCATTATCACAAAAATATAAAGTGGAAATGCCGATTATCGAGCAGGTAAATAAAAGTGCTTTTTGAAGGAAAAGCGCCGGCAGCTGCGGTAAAAGAATTGATGGTAAGAGATAAGAAGATTGAGTCTTGGGATAGCACATGGACAATGGAATAAAAGTAAAAGGAGCTGCATATTTGTATGATATGCAGCTCCTTGTGTTAAGGATAAGCATCAAGGCATCATATCTTCGGGAATGCCTGTGATACGTTGTCCGGTATTCATAGCAGAAATGGCGGACATTTCCTCCGGTGTCAGAGAAAAGTCGAAGATTTTGCTGTTTTCTTCTAAATGATTTTTCTGGCCTGCTTTTGGGATGACAGAAATATTCTGCTGTACAAGCCAGCGAAGACCGATTTGCGCAGGTGTTTTTCTGATGTCGGTTTCCGATTTCCAGCATAAGCGGACTGTTCATATAAGCCCCTCTGGCAAGGGGAGCATAAGCCTGTAAGGCGATGCCGCTGCTTTGACAGTAGGAACAAGCTCAGGAGTTTGGAAAAGCGGATGCAGTTCTACCTGATTAACGGCAGGAACAATATCGGAACATTCCTTTAAAAGTTCTAAATCATGTACAGAAAAATTGGAAACACCGATGGATTTAACAACACCGGAAGCCTGTAATTTTTCTAAGACGTGCCAAGTGTTGCAGAAGCAGCCGGGCACAGGCCAATGGATAAGATACAAATCCAGATATTCTATCCCAGACGCTCCAGACTGCGATAAAAGCTGTCTTCAATATTTCCGATGCGCTGTGCCGTATTCCATAATTTTGTGGTGATAAATAATTCACTTCGCGGAATGGAAAGGGCTTTTATGGATTTTCCGATGCCTTCCTCGTTTTTATAAAAAGAAGCCGTATCAATCAGGTGGTAGCCACAGGAAAATGCTTCCAGAATTTCTTGTTTTAGTTGATTGTCATCTGTTGTTTTATATGTGCCAAGTCCTAAGAGAGGCATCTCTTTTGTGTCGTTTAAATGAATAATATGATTGCCGAAAGACATATAAAAACCTCCTTGTACTATTGACAGTATAACATGAAAATGTGAAGAATGTACAACGTTTTTATTAAATTTCAAAATTGGCAAAAGATTGTTCAAAAACCTACAAAATCCATAGCGAATAAAGGGGAAAATGCTGTTTTCTGTATATGGAAAAAGATGTCAGGAAGAAGACTTATACAAAAGGGGAAAAGAGGCTTTTGAAGCTATTGCACAAAAATAACAAAAAGTTAAATAAATAAGTGGAGATATTGAAAATATTTACGGGTTGGACTTAGAAAAAAACATAAAATATCTTGATAAAAATAATGAAACCATGTATAATGAGCTTAATTGATAAATTATTGTCATTCAGTGCGTAAAAATATAAAACAGCGCACAGAAGGATGGAAAAATGCACTTAATCAAAGATGAAAATGGCAATGTAATTCCTCACGGAAGTGATCATCATCATGACCACGAGCATGGACATGAGCACTGCGGCAGCTGCAACAGTGACTGTCAGGGAAACTGCACAGATGAAGTGGTAGCCTTGTTAAATTATATGTTATCACACAATGAGCATCATGCAGAGGAATTGGATCAGATGGCAGAAAATCTGGAAAAGCTGGGTATGCCGGATGCGGCAAAAACCATTAAAGAAGGCGTTGCAGATTTCAAAAAAGGCAATATGCGTTTGGGACTGGCCCTGACACTTGTTAAGGAACATTTAAAGGAGGCGTAAATATGTGTCTTGCAACTGTTCAAAAAGAAAGTGACAACACGGTTATCTGTAAATGGTAAGCCGTATTGATGTAGAAGGAGAAAATGTTATTCTTCGTGACATCATGGGTGAAAAACAGTGATTAAAGGGAAAATCCTTATGGTGGATTTAGCAAACAGCCTTGTAAAGCTGGATTGCGAATAAGATTTTAAAGGGTAACACCTTAAAATAATATAATATTTTAAATGCGGAGGTACAAACTTATGAAATTATCAGATGCAATGAGAGAGAAAATGCTCCTTTCTTTTGAGCTTTTCCCACCAAAAACAGACAAAGGTATGGAAAATCTTCCGGGAACAATCGAACATTTATGTAAGTACAAACCAGAATATATTTCCTGTACATACGGTGCCGGCGGAACAAACGTTGGTAAAACATGGACGTATGTAAATGATTAAAGATGCAGGAACAATCCCTGTTACACATTTTACATGTATTGGAAATACAGCAGAAGGTATTAAAGACCAGCTTCAGAATTATCTGGACAACGGTGTAGACCATATGCTGGCTCTGCGTGGCGACCTTCCGTTCGGATGGACAGGAACAGGCGGAGATTTCGCTTATGCAACAGATTTGGTTGCTTATGTTCGTAAAGAATTCGGCGATAAAATCGAAATCGCAGTTGCAGGTTCTCCTGAAGGACATATTTCCTGCCGCAGCTTAGAAGCTGATATCGCAGTTCTGAAACAGAAACAGGACAACGGTGCTGACTACATCATGACTCAGTTATGCTGGGATATGGAACAGTTTAAATACTGGTTAGACGCAATCCGTTGCGCAGGTATCACAATGCCGGTTGACGTAGGTATCATGCCAATCTTAGATCAGGCTGCTACAATCAATATGGCTCTGTCACGTAACGCATGTGTAATGCCACGTGAACTTTGCGAAATCATCTCCAAAAATTGGATCTTCCCAAATCCATTTGTACAGGATCCATTTGATGCAGATGTAGAAGGTAAAAAAGCAAGATTTAAAGAAGCTGGTATTGAATATACAATCAGACAGATTGATGAATACCGTGCTTGCGGTATCGATGGTATCCATCTGTACGCATTGAACAAATGGAAAGATGTATCTGAAATCATCGACCGTTCCGGACTTCGTACATTAGTATAAGAAGTATAAAAATGTAAAGAAACATAGGAGGTGCCCTTTATGGCGCATGTAATTGCAGTTGCCGGAAAAGGCGGCGTAGGTAAGACAACACTGACAGGACTTATTATTCAGTATCTGGGCGAAAAGGGCAAAGGTCCTATTCTTGCAGTAGATGCAGATGCAAATTCAAATTTAAATGAAGTGCTTGGTGTAAAAGTAGACGCAACCCTCGGTGATGTCCGTGAAGAAGTTGCCCGTTCTGAAATGGCAAAGGATAATCCTATTCCTGCCGGTATGACTAAGGCGGATTATATGGAATTTAAGTTTGATGATGCGTTGGTAGAAGATGATGATTTTGATTTGCTGGTAATGGGCCGTACTCAGGGGAAAGGCTGTTATTGTTTTGTAAACGGTCTTTTGCAGGCGCAGCTTCAGCGATTAGAAAAAAATTATCCATACATTATCGTAGATAATGAAGCAGGTATGGAACACATCAGCAGAGGTGTGCTTCCAAGCATGCAGACAGCAATTCTGGTCAGCGACTGTTCCCGTAGAGGTGTGCAGGCGGTAGGAAGAATTGCAAAACTGATTGAGGAATGTGATACGCACCCTCGTCAGATTGGATTGATTATTAACCGTGCACCCGGCGGCGTACTCAATGAGGGTACAAAGCAGGAAATTGAAAATCAGGGACTTCATCTTCTGGGGGTTGTACCTCAGGACGAGACTGTTTTTGATTATGATTGTGAAGGGAAACCTACAATCAATCTTCCGGAAGACTCTCCGGTAAAAAAGCTATACGGGAAATAGTCGATAAGTTAGATATTTAAAGCGTAAGCTTTCTCCTCTCTGTCCGGGCATAAGAAAAACCTGTTGTAGCGTAAGCTATGCAATGGCTGGAAACAATTTTGATGCAGCCGTTGAGGCAGAGAGGATTTTTTATAAAGCTTGTAACCCCCTGGGGTGGATATAGGGGTATACAGTCCACCCCGAAAATTGAAGAATGCCAACTTCAGGAAAAATATTTGAAAAAGAGGCGACAATAAAAGGAGGATATTCATGAGTGAATTCAGATTAACAACAGTAGAAGAATTTGAAGCTGCTACTGCGAGACTTCTGGAAACAGGCGCTAAAGTAGGCGCTGATTCCTGGCAGGCTCGTGTAAAAAATCAGACACCACATTGTAAATTTGGAGAAGAAGGTATTTGCTGCCGTATCTGTACAATGGTCCATGCCGTATTACAAAGAAGGCACCAAGAGGTATTTGCGGTTGTGACGTACATGGTATTGTAGGTCGTAATTACTTAAAATTTACAGCAGGCGGAGCTGCTACACACTCTGACCATGGCCGTGAAATTTGTCATACTTTATATGAAGCATCAGCAGATGGATGCTATAAAGTAAAAGATCCTGAAAAACTGATTCGCATTGCAAATGAATGGGGAATGGAAACAGAAGGAAAAGATATTTATGAATTGGCACATGAAGTTGCATTAGAAGGTTTAATGGAATATGGTAAACCATTCGGAACTCAGAGATTTTTAAAGAGAGCTCCTGAATCACAGCAGAAGCTGTGGGAAGAAAATGAATTAGCACCTCATGCTATTGACAGAGAAGTTTCCCGTTCTCTTCACATGGCTCACATGGGATGTTCTTCTAAGCCGGAAGCTTTAGTAAAACAGTCTATTAGAGCTGGTTTAAGTGATGGTTGGGGCGGCTCCATGATGGGTACAGAATTCTCCGATATCTTATTTGGTACTCCAAAGCCAATTGAAACAGAAGCAAACTTAGGTGTTATGGTAGAGGAAAACGTAAATATCGTTGTACACGGTCATGACCCAAGTCTTTCTGAGATGATTTGTGAGGTTGCTGACAGCCAGAAATGATTGCTTATGCAAAAGAACAGGCGCAAAAGGTATTACAATTTCCGGTGTATGCTGTACATCTAATGAAGTTGCAATGCGCGTGGTATTCCGATGGCTGGTAACTTCTTACAGCAGGAAAACGTTGTATTAACAGGTGCTTGTGAAGCAATCGTTGTAGACGTACAGTGTATTTTCCCAGCATTAGGACCTTTAAGCAAATGTTTCCATACAAAATTCATCACAACATCTCCAATTGCTCAGATGCCTGATTCTGAATTTGTTCGTTTTGATGCTCATACAGCATTAGAAAAAGCAACACAGATTGTTAAAATGGCGATTGAAAACTTCAAAAACAGAAAACCTGAATTAGTTCATATCCCACAGATGAAACAGAAAGCAACTGTAGGTTATTCTACAGAAGCAATCGTTAAAGTTCTGGATGGTGTTACAAACTCACAGGTTGATGAAACAGGTACAACAAAACCATTATTACAGTGTATTACATCTGGTGTACTTCGTGGTGCAGTTGCTATGGTTGGATGTAATAATCCAAAAGTTCGTCCTGACCTTGCTCATATCGAATTAATGAAAAAATTAGTTGCAAATGATATCATCATTATTGCTTCCGGATGTTCTGCTCAGGCTGCTGCAAAAGCAGGTCTTATGGACAAGAGAGCAAAAGATATCTGCGGTGATGGTCTGAAGAGAGTTTGTGAGCTGGCTGATATTCCTCCAGTACTTCACATGGGCTCTTGTGTTGATATCTCCCGTATGCTGGTTCTGGCTGCAACCCTTGCAAAAGATTCCGGACTTCGTATTTCACAGCTTCCAGTTGTTGGATGTGCTCCAGAATGGATGTCAGAAAAAGCAGTATCTATCGGTAACTATGTAATTGGTTCCGGACTTGATACATACCTGGGTGTTGATCCTTATGCTTCAGGTTCCAGTGAAATGCTTGAAATCCTTACAAATGGTACAAGAGAATGGTGTGAAGCAGCATTTACTGTAGAAAAAGACATCGACAAATTGGGCGATTTAATGATTGAAAGAATTGAAGAAAAGAGAGCTGCTCTTGGTATCTAATCTTTAAACAGGAAAGGTGAATGACATGAAAATTGCAGTTACAGGAAAAGGCGGCGTAGGAAAAACTACGTTTGCAGCAACCCTTGCACGTTTATATGCAGAAGAAGGAAAACATGTGCTGGCGGCAGATGTAGACCCTGATGCAAACTTGGGATTAGCCCTTGGCTTTGATGAGGAAACTCTGGATTCTATTATCCCCATCACAAAAATGAGAAAGTTAATAGAAGAAAGAACAGGTTCAGGAGAGGATAATCAGTTTTATAAACTAAATCCGCAGGTAAGTGATATTCCTGATACATATTCCAAAATGGTAAATGGTGTAAGGCTGTTGGTTTTAGGTACTGTAGAAACCGGCGGAGGCGGCTGTGTTTGTCCTGAACATGTAATGCTCAGAAGGATTATCAATAATTTGGTGCTTCATCGTGACGATGTAGTTATTCTGGATATGGAAGCAGGATTAGAACATCTTGGCAGAGGGACTACAGAGTCAATGGATCAGTTTATTGTAGTAATTGAACCAGGTGCAAGAAGTGTTCAGACATATAAGAATGTAAAACGTCTTGCAGAAGATCTTGGTGTTAAACAGGTTCGTGTTGTTGCCAATAAGGTTCGAAATGCAGAGGATGAGGAATTTGTAAGAAGTAAAATTCCGGCTGAAGACCTTCTGGGTTTCATTCACTATAACACAGAAGTTATCGATGCTGATCGTCAAGGAAAATCACCTTTTTGACTTCAGCAATACAGTAAAAGAAGAAATCACAAAAATCAAGACCATAATCGATAAGGGATTATGAGAATGTTAGGAGGAAAAGACATTGACATTATTTGAAACAGTATTTAGTGGAAATGACGCTGTCTATGGTTTAACAGAAGGTGCAATTAACGCTGCCATTGAACAGCATGGTGCTGACAAAGCTGTCAGCTTCCCAAATACAGCATACAGCTTACCTTGCTATTATGCTGTAACAGGCGTAAAGGTAAATACCTTAGGCGAATTAAAAGAAGCATTAGGAGTTGTAAAAACTCTTATGACAAGAGAAATGAGAACACATGACATCTTTATGTCAGGTGTAGCTACAGCTCTTTGTGCAGAATTTATCGAAGTATTAAAATATATTGATGGTGCAACACCTTATGAAGAACCATGCTATGGACATTTAGCAGATGCTGTTATCCGTGAACTTGGTGTTCCTCTTGTTACAGGAGATATCCCAGGTGTTGCTGTTATCTTAGGAAAAGCTCCTACAACAGAAGATGCAGTTGCATTAGTTAAGAGCTATCAGGCACAGGGTATTCTTGTTACTTTAGTAGGTGATGTGATTGACCAGTTGACAGAAGCTGGCATGAAGACAGGTGCAAATGTACGTGTTATTCCATTAGGTAAAGACGTTACATCTGTAATCCATGTTGTATCTGTTGCTTTAAGAGCTGCTTTAATTTTCGGTAACATTACACCAGGTGATGCTGGAAACTTAATGAAATATACAATGGAACGTGTTCCTGCATTTGTTAATGCGTTTGCACCATTAAATGATGTAATCGTTGCATGTGGAGCTGGCGCTATTGCTCTTGGTTTCCCTGTTATCACAAATCAGGAAGGTGTATCTGAAGTTCCTAAGAGCTTAATTGTTCAGACAGATGTAAGCAAATTTAATGCAACATCTCTGGAAGCTCGCGATATCAAGATTAAAATTACAAACATTGATATTCCGGTTGCATTCGCATCTGCATTTGAAGGTGAAATCATCCGTCGTGGTGATATGCAGGTTGAATTCGATGGTTCTCGTGTAGACTGTGCAGAGCTTGTACAGACAGTAGACGCTTCTGAAATCGAAGACCACAAGATTACAGTAGTTGGTCCTGAAGCAGACGAAATGGAATTAGGAAGCAAAAACAACATTGCTTACGTTGTTAAAGTTGCTGGTAAAAACATGCAGTCTGATTTTGAACCGGTTATCGAACGTAAATTCCATAACTACATTAACTGTATCGAAGGTGTATACCACACAGGACAGCGTGATATGCAGCGTATTCGTATCAGCAAAGATGCATTTAATGCAGGATTCCGTATTAAACATATCGGTGAAGTATTATATGCTTCTGTTAAAAATGAATTTGATGCAGTTGTTGATAAGTGTGAAGTTGTTATTTACACAGATCCTGCTGAATGTACAAGAATTCGTCATGAAGTTGCAATTCCAACATTCGACAAACGTGATGACCGTCTGAAATCTCTGACAGATGAATCTGTTGATGTTTACTACAGCTGTATTCTTTGTCAGGCATTCTCTCCATCTCACGTATGTGTTGTTACACCAGAACGTCTGGGACTTTGTGGAGCGGTTTCATGGTTAGATGCAAAAGCTACAAATGAACTTGATCCAAACGGACCTTGCCAGGTGATTACAAAAGAAAGACCAATCGATGAAAGAATTGGTGAATACGAAGACGTAAATGAAGCTGTACAGAAATTCTCTCAGGGTGCTCTGCAGGATGTATCTCTGTACTCTATCATGGAAAACCAATGACATCTTGTGGATGTTTTGAATGTATCTGTGGTATTGAACCATTCTCTAATGGTGTTGTTATTACAAACCGTGAATATGCAGGTATGACACCACTTGGAATGACATTCCCAGAACTGGCTTCTATGACAGGTGGTGGTGTTCAGACACCTGGATTTATGGGACATGGTAAACATTTTATTGGTTCTAAGAAATTCATGAAAGCAGAAGGCGGTATTGAACGTATCGTATGGATGCCAAAAGAATTAAAAGAAACTGTTGCTGAAAGAGTAAATCAGACAGCAAAAGAACTGTACGGAATTGACAACTTCATCGATATGGTTGGTGATGAAACAATCGCAACAGACCCTGAAGAATTAGTTGCATTCTTAACAGAGAAAAACCATCCGGCCCTTTCTATGGATCCGATGATGTAAAAAGAAGGTGGAGTTTTCTCCACTTATGCGAAATGGGAGACACTTTCCGAAAATGCGGGAAGTCTCCCGTTTCATACTTTTACGGAAAATTGACGAAAAAAGTCAAGTATGAAAAAAGGATATAAGACAGGAAAAAGGAGTTTTTTGGAAAGTTTTTCATGAAACTGCAAGGGGAAACTTGTCAATATAGCCCGTAATGTAGTATAATACAGAGTGTAAATACTGATTGCCATAAAGTGTTTGCCGGTTATAAAAAATATGAAGGAGGCTAACTGAAATGCCGTTTAATCAGAAACCACAGAAATTCAATGCAAACATTAACACAGTTGAAATTGGCTGCGGGGACAAAGCAATCAAATTAGGAGGAGAAAATACTTTTCCTTTCTATACTTTTGACGCACCCATGGAAAATGCACCAAAAGTAGGTGTGGAAATTTCAGATATGGGGCTTGCTAATGTTCCAGGTATCCAGGAATACTATGCAGGTGCAACAACTATGGCTGAAATCGCTAAAAAAGCTGAAGCTGTAGAAGGTGCTGATTTCGTTTGCTTACGTTTGGAAGGCGGAGATCCAAATGGAGCTGACAAATCTGTTGATGAATTAATCGCTATCGTAAAAGAAGTTGGAGATGCTGTTACTTGCCCATTAGTTGTAGAAGGATGTAAAACGTTGAAAAAGACGCTGAATTACTTCCTAAAGTAGCTGAAGTTTTACAGGGTAAAAACGCATTAGTTCTTTCTGCAAGAGAAGAAAACTACAAAGCTGTTGGTGCAGCAGCAGGTCTTGCTTACAATCAGAAAGTTGGAGCTGAGTCTGCAGTAGATATCAACCTTGCAAAACAGTTAAACGTTGTAATGACACAGTTAGGTGTAAAAGCACAGGATATTGTTATGAACGTTGGTTCAGCAGCAGTAGGATATGGTTTTGAATATGTAGTTTCTACTATGGATCGTATTAAAGGTGCTGCATTATCTCAGAACGATAATATGTTACAGATGCCAATCATCACAACAGTTGCTGATGAATCCTGGAGTGTAAAAGAAGCTATGGCTTCTGAAGAAGATATGCCAGAATGGGGTTCTCTTGAAGAAAGAGGTATCAGCATGGAAGTGCAGACAGCAGCTGCTGTTTTAGCATCTGGTTCTGACGCTGTTATTCTGAAACATCCTCAGTCCGTTGCAACTATTTCAAAAATGATTAAAGAATTAATGTAATCGTAAAACAGGAGGATTAAAACAAATGGGATTAACAGGTATTCAAATCTTTAAAATGACACCAAAGAAAAACTGTAAAGAGTGCGGTTGCCCTACATGTATGGCTTTCGCTATGAAAGTTGCACAGGCGCTTTGGAAATTTCAAAATGTCCACATATGTCTGATGAAGCTTTAGCTGAATTATCTGAAGCTACTGCTCCGCCAATGAAAACAATCAAAGTCGGTGCGGGCGACAATGAATATACATTAGGCGGCGAAACAGTTTTATTCAGACATGAAAAAACATTCGTAAGCAAAACAAGATATGCAGTAGCTCTTTGCACATGTATGGATGATGCAGCAGTAGATGCAAAGCTTGCTGAACTTCAGAAAGTTGATTACGAACGTATCGGCGAAAGAATGTACGTTGAAGCAATTTACGTAAACTATGAAGAAGGTTCAGACAAAGACCGTTATGTAGAAATGGTTAAAAAAGCAACTGCAACAGGAAGAACTCTGGTTCTTGGATGTACAGATGTTGAAGTTGCAAAAGCAGCATTAGAAGTTTGCAAAGATGGTAAACCGGTATTAAATGGTGCAACAGCAGCAAACTACGAAGCAATGAACGAAGTTGCAACAGCAGCAGGCGTTGTTTTAGGTGTTGCAGGCGCTGACTTAAATGAAATTTACGATACAGTTGCTGCATTAGAAAAAGCAGGAAACAAAAACTTGGTTATCGATGCAACAGGTGCAACTGTAAAAGAAGCTTATGGAAACGCTGTTCAAATTCGTCGTGCAGCATTAAAAGATCAGGATAGAACATTTGGATATCCTACAATTGTAAACTTAGCAAAGGTTGCTCATGGTGACAGACACTTACAGCAGGCTCTGGCTTCCTTATTCACAGTTAAATACGGTTCTATCGTAGTTATGGAACTCTGGATTATGCAGAAGCATTACCATTGTTCGGTTTAAGACAGAACGTATTTACAGATCCACAGAAGCCAATGAAAGTAGAACCGGGTGTATATCCGTTAAACGGAGCTGATGAAAACTCTATCTGCCTGACAACCGTAGACTTTGCTCTTACATATTTTGTTGTATCCGGTGAATTAGAGCGTTCCGGCGTTCCATGTAACCTGATTATCTCCGATGCAGGCGGACTTTCCGTATTAACTGCATGGGCTGCAGGTAAATTATCTTCCACATCTGTTGCTAAATACATTCAGGAAAATGTAGAAGATAAAGTAAAATCCAGAAAACTGGTTATTCCGGGAAAAGTAGCTGTATTAAAAGGCGATATCGAAGCAAAACTTCCAGGATGGGAAATCATTGTGGGACCAATGGAAGCAGTACAGTTAGTAAAATTCCTGAAGGATTTAACTGCTTAATGTTTGTAAAACAGTAATGGCAGGCTGTTTTTAGGGAAGCGGTCCGCTTCGGCGGACCAAAGCTTCTCAAATCTTTTTTCATTTCTGTAAATTTCCCCATTCTTACATTGAAGCGAATGGAGAATTATAGAATAAATAGATTGAAAATAATAATTTTAAAATTATATATAAAGTAAAAGGAGAAGTATTATGGCTAAATTTGTTACAATTGGTGAAAGAATTCACTGTATTTCCCCAGTAATCCGTAAAGCTATGGCTGAACGTGATCCAGAACCAATTTTAAAACGTGCGAAAGAACAGTTAGACGCAGGTGCAACATACCTGGACGTTAACATCGGACCTGCTGAAAATGACGGTGAAGATTTAATGAAATGGGCTGTTCAGTTATTACAGTCTAATTTCGACAATGTACCTTTAGCATTAGATACAGCAAATAAAAAAGCAATCGAAGCTGGTATTTCTGTATACAACAGAAGCAAAGGTAAACCAATCGTTAACTCCGCAGATGCAGGCGGAAGAATTGAAAACATCGACTTAGCAGCTGCAAACGATGCAATTGTTATCGCTCTTTGTTCAGCAGAAGGTATTGCAGCAGACAATGATGAACGTATGATGCACTGCCAGAACATGCTGGAAAGAGGTATGATGCTTGGTATGGAACCAACAGATTTATGGTTCGACCCATTATTCCTTGTTGTTAAAGGTATGCAGGACAAACAGATGGAAGTATTAGAAGCAATCAAAATGTTCAGCGAAATGGGATTAAACTCAACAGGTGGTCTGTCCAATAACTCCAACGGTATGCCAAAACATATCCGTCCAATTATGGACTCCGCTTTAGTTGCTATGTGCATGATGCAGGGCTTAACATCTGCAATCGTAAATCCATGTGATTTAAGACTTATGGAAACAATCAAATCTTGTGATGTATTCAAAAACAATACATTATACGCAGATTCTTATCTGGAACTGTAAGAAAAAGACTTATTGAATAAGATACAAGTACAGGCTATTGCAAATGATTTGCAACAGCCTGTGTAAAAAACAGAGAAAGGCAGAATTCGTATGTTTAAAGTGACTTTTAAATTCGGTAGCGGCGAGGATGTCACGACCTTTGCCCAGGAAGGTGAAAACCTGTTAGAAGTAGCACGTGTAACCAATGTGGCGATTGATGCTCCATGTGGCGGAAATGCGTCCTGCGGAAAGTGCAAGGTGAAATTAGTAGAGGGAGAATTACATTCTCCAAAGACACGTCATATTTCTGATGAAGAATATGATGAGGGCTGGCGACTGGCATGTGTAAGTAAAATTACGGGTGATGTTGCGGTGGAAGTACCCGATATTGCATCTGCTTATCGCAGTCGAATGAAAGTTGCAGATTTAAGTTCTAAAAAAGAAATTGCCATTTTTGAAAAGGCAAAAAATGATTTAGAAGAAGCAGGACTGACACTGAAAAACAGCATGGGTATTTTAGATGTTTCTATGGAAGTTCCTTCTTTAGATGATACCATGCCAGATAACGAGCGATTCGTAAGAGCAATTAAAAAACAACAGGAGCTTCAAAAGTTAGACTGCCATTTCAGGTGCTTACAAAGATAGCAAGAGTATTCAGAGAAAGCAATTTTGAAGTTCGTTGTGTAATTCGTACTTCTGATGAGGGAGATATTTTTGTATATGATGTATATCCAAAGTCAGAAAGTGTAGTAATCGGTGGTCTTGCTATTGATATTGGAACAACTACAGTATCAGCATTATTGATTAATATGCTCACAGGTGAAATTATCGGTAAGGCTTCTGCCGGAAACGGACAAATTCGATATGGTGCAGATGTTATTAACCGTATTATTGAGTCCATGAAACCGGGTGGAAGTGAGAAGCTGCAAAAAGCAGTGATTGATGAGACAATTAATCCATTAATTCAACAGATGTGCAGGGCGAACGGATTTAAGCCAGAGCATATTTATAGAATGTCAATTGCTGCAAATACAACTATGAATCATCTTATGGCGGGAATGGAAGGAGATCCTATTCGTATGGAGCCATATATTCCTACCTATTATAAGACAAACTCTCTGTTTGCATCTGATATTGGAATTGCTATTAATAGAGACGCACATATTATTATAGCACCTAATATTGGAAGTTATGTAGGAGGAGATATTACTGCCGGAGCCCTTGTCAGTATGCTTTGGAATCGTCCGGAATTCTCTCTCTTTATTGATTTAGGTACAAACGGCGAATTAGTATTTGGAAATTCTGATTTTATGATGAGTTGTGCATGTTCCGCAGGCCCGGCTTTTGAAGGCGGAGATATTAGTTGCGGTATGCGTGCAACAGATGGAGCTATTGAGTCATGTACCATTGACAAAGATACTATGGAGCCTTCTTATCATGTGATTGGTGAAGAAGGTGAAAAACCAATTGGTTTATGTGGTTCAGGAATTATTGATGTAATTGCTGAATTATTCAGAACAGGTATTATTAATCCAAAAGGAAAATTCGTGCGCGAAGGAAAGCGTGTACGTCATGATGAATACGGAATGGGCAGTTATGTTCTTGCTTTTGAAGAAGAAGCAGGTTCTGTGAGAGATGTAGAGATTAATGAAGTTGATATCGATAACTTTATTCGAGCAAAGGGAGCAATCTTTTCTGCAATCCGTACTATGCTTGCCTCTCTTGATTTTGATGTTGAAATGATTGATGATGTATATGTTGCAGGTGGTATCGGAAGCGGTATTAATATGCAGAATGCAGTGAGAATAGGTATGTTACCAGATATTCCTATAGAGAAGTTCCACTATATTGGAAATTCTTCTTTATCCGGTGCTTATACTATGTTGCTTTCAACAGAGGCAGAAAGAAAATGTTATGAATTAGCATCAAATATGACATATTTAGAGTTGTCTACAGTTCCTACCTATATGGATGAATTTGTAGCATGCTGTTTTATTCCTCATACAGACACATCTTTATTTCCGTCTAGTATGCAGGACGAATAAAAACAAATATTATCCGAGGTGAAGATATGAATTTGACTACGCAAAAGACAGTAAAGAGCAGCGTCCCTATGAACATTATTTAGCAGCTTATAAAGATATGGATCCGAACGAAATCAGTGAAAGAACGGGAATTTCTTATGACGAGGAAAGCCGGAAATTTACCGTATGTTTTATGGGAAGCACTTATCTTGTTTCATTCCCGGATTATGAAATCTCTCATGTGGAGGATGAGATTGGGGTTTATCCTTTAGAAGAAGCTATGAATGCGAAAATATTTATTATTCGGTATTTGGCAGAACGCTTTGCAGCTCCTTTTTCAGGAAAATTTCTGACTTATCATGATGTTCCGTGGGGCGAAGTTTATTTTCGTCAGTTTCAGGGCAGATGCTTAATGCGCTTTGCTTTTTCCTATGGGAATAAACTGGAGCATTTTCAGAAGGTTATGGAGCATTTAGGAGCAGAAAAATCTACCGAAGGCGACTGTTCTTATAAATTAGAATTTATGAATAATTTATTTATAAAGTTTATCCTTTGGGAAGGTGACGATGAATTTCCTCCTTCTTCACAGATTTTATTTTCAGATAACTTTGCGGTGAGCTTTGCTGCGGAAGATTTGGCAGTGGCAGGTGATATTGCAATCAACATGATGAAAGCGGTAGAAAGAAAGTTATTTTAAAATAAAAAGAGAAAACAGAAAATAAATTTCTAAAGTTTGAAATTGGACATATAAATGATAATGAAAATAATGTGGCATAGCATTTTATTCTTTAAATTTTATTAACTTTAAGGAGGTTTTGGAATGGGATTCAAATCAGATATTGAAATCGCACAGGAGTGCACAATGGAACCGATTACAAAATTGCAGAAAGGCAGGTATTGATGATAAATATCTGGAGCAGTACGGAAAGTACAAAGCAAAATTGACTACAATTTATTAAAAGAGTCCGATGCGACCAAACGGAAAATTAATTCTCGTTACAGCATCAATCCGACACCGGCAG
>ENA-OQIC01000328-OQIC01000328.1-human-gut-metagenome-genome-assembly--contig:-NODE-328-length-21409-cov-6.855089_pt1 | contig 21409 bp, 26 predicted proteins | sample MGYA00242572_ERZ504736 | MGnify/ENA primary metagenome ERZ504736 (study PRJEB26092, sample SAMD00036201) | human gut metagenome | host: Homo sapiens | study: EMG produced TPA metagenomics assembly of...
TTTTAACAGATGGAATGAAATCATAAAGGACAAGGTGCTTGTGGCGGCAATGGTTGACAGGCTTACACATAAAGCTTATCTGGTTAATATGACCGGACTGTCTTATAGGCTTAAGGAAACACAAAAAATGAGACAAGATAAATGAATATTTTAAACTTATAGTAATTTTGTAACAAGTTATGGATGGAGCTCTTTTCAATTAGAATACAGCGCACTTTTCAATTAGTATCTACATAACATACCACCTTTCTTAATGTTTGGGCAATGCTTACCCTGTTTTTCGTTTAATGTTTCCATAATATCATAAATTATAATAGGCTATCAGAAAATATGAAGCAAAAGTAGCACCATGAAAATAAACACAAACAGGTATATAGTGGGGATAAACATCCGGATAACAAATCGGATAATAAAAAAGCCTATGATTAGGGTTATCCACATTCCGGCGGTGCTGGTGGCTGCCTGATAGATGATAAAAGCAAGTATAAACCATCGTAAAAAAGTCGTTATCTTATTATATACTTTCATTGTCTTGGTGTGTTATGGGTGGATTGCTCCACCCGGTTAGTAATCAGGCACAACGGAAAACAAAACCGTTATCCATCCAGTAATCAGTCATAAACAGGTCACGGGCAAAAGCCGAATAATCAAAGTAGGTTTTTGCGAACTCCGGCAGGTCGTAACATTCCTCTACGATTTCATAGGCGTAATCTTCCTCGTCTTTATATTCTCCCTGATATTCGTCCTCAAAGGAAGAAACAAGGTCGTCCGCATCTTCTTCGCTTATATCGCTGTTGTGATGGTCGCACCATACGAAAAACGCTTCCTGCTCGGTTTCGCTTAGTTTTTCGATGGCATCCCGTAGCTCAAAGAACTTATCAGAAAGCCAACTTTCGGAAATCAGGGCTTCGGGTATGTTCTCGATGTCCTGAAACATTAGTTCCGGATCTTCTTCGTCCTTGTGGAGTTCCCGGCAGGCTTCCAAAAACTCGTCCTTATCCGAATAGTCGGAAAGGTCTAACCACTTGCCGAAAAGTGAACCGTTGTTATACTTGTTGTAAGTACCTACATAAACTCTTGCTTCTGATAATGTTACTGCTTCCATGACTTCTGTATTTTTAAATTTATGCGGATTTGAGAGGTAAGGGAGTTGAAGTTTCATAACCTTTTTTCCTGTTTCTCGTAAATCTGACTTTTTTTTTATGCGTTTCCGGTCAGGGCGGTCGTTTTCGTTTCATATAGGCTTTAAAGGGTAGTGTTTAGGCTTTGCAAGGTTTTAAAGAAAAATACTCTCTGGACGAAGTACAGCAGGACGATTTTTATTTAAACCCTTTAGGGCTTGACCTTGCAAAGCCCTGAAGAACACGGAAATACCTTTGCCTATGTGATACGATAATGACTGCTCCGGCTGGGGACTGCCTAAGAGGAAGATTTACAATAAGAGAAATAGGGAAAATGGTTTTATTTTAAAAGTAGGATATTGTGTTTTTGTTGCCAGTAACAAAAAAAAGGGCTTAGATAAGCCCCTCGTCTGCAAAGCTATAATAGCTTTCTTCTGTCAGGATGATATGGTCTAACAAGTGTAAATCCAAGACCTTGCAGGCTTCTTTTATTTTTGAGGTGATTTGTTTGTCCGGTTCACTCGGACGTAGGTTACCCGATGGGTGGTTATGTGAGAGGATTATGCCCGAAGCATGGACTTTCAGGGCGGTTTGCAGGATGATTTTCACGTCCATTACAGTTTCAGCCATGCCGCCTTTAGAGATAAGGGAAACGCCTAAAGCCTTGTTAGCACGGTTGAGGAACATTACATAACTTTCTTCGTGGTGTTCCATACATTCGATATAGAACGGTTTCAGGTAAGAGTAGGACGTTTCGGATGAGAGTATTTTCACCCTTTCGGATGCTTTTACATTGTCTTTATAAGAGATAGTGATTTCCGGCATGGTAAATTCTGTTGTTTTCATGACTACTGAATTTTAAATTAAACAATAAGAAATTTTGCCGGACACCCACAGTTTGGCGGGGACTTCAACCATATCTTTTCAAAAAACACGACCCGTAGGTGTGGAGATTTTTTAGAAAACCGGAACGGCTCGGATTTGGTATTTGTCCCTGCCGGGCTGTAACTTTGCTAAAATTTGTGATTGGGATACATTATTTTAGGGAACTGAAAAAGGGGTATCACTGGTGACACCCCTTAGACAACCGAATACCTTAAACAGTTATTCATCATAGGTTCTATATCCTATCGGTTTGCGTGGCTTCGGTTCGGGTTTGCTTAATAACTGGGTAAGTGCTTGGTACACTTCGCTGAATTGTGCATCCGTACTTTCTTCCAGTTCTTCAATACGCTTTAGTAATTCTTGATAACCTGTTATCATTTGACGTAAGGCTACAAATGCCCGCATGATGGAAATATTCACCTGTATGGCAATAGGGCTGCGTAGCACACCGGACAGGGCGGCTACCCCCTCCTGCGTGAAAACATAGGGCAAATATTTAGTATGTTTGCCACGTTTTGAACTGGTTTCTTCTTCCGTTTCATCGGGATTATTCTTTAAGGTCACAATTTGTGACCTTAAACATTCTACTTCTTCCTTTGTCAGTTCAAACATAAAATCACTTGGAAAACGTTCAATATTACGTTTGACAGCCTGTTTCAAGGCTTTTGTTTCCACCTGATAAAGTGCCGCAAGGTCACTATCGAGCATAACCCGGCAACCCCTGATTTCATAAATCTTGCTCTGAATGATTTGTAAATCCATAATGTTACTATTTAATGGTGAATAATTAAAAGCATAAAGGACTTATCACTAATTGCGATAAATCCCCTATACAACTATTTCATTGATACTTCTTTGTAAATTTTTTCAATGCCGACAAACTTCTTGTCAAGCCCCTGCATATCGTTACTGATTTTGTTATTGGTAATGCGGGCGTATATCTGTGTCGTTTCTATATTGGTGTGTCCCAACATCTTGCTGACTGTTTCAATGGGCACACCTTTAGCAAGTGTGGTTGTCGTGGCAAATGTATGTCTTGCAAGGTGGAATGTCAAGTTCTTTTTAAGTCCGCATACATCCGCTATTTCTTTCAAATACGCATTTAGTTTCTGATTACTGATAATAGGAAGTACCTTTCCATTCGGCAATTTACCTTTGTATTTTTCCAATATCATTTTAGGAATATCCAGCAAGGGAACATTCACGTATGTATTTGTTTTTTGGCGTTTCGTAATTATCCATAAATTACCGTCAAAGGACTTGCGGATATTATCTTCCTTTAAGTTTGCAACATCCACATAAGCCAAACCACTGAAACAGGAAAAGATAAAAACATCACGCACCTGTTCCAATCGCTCGGAAACCATCTTCTTTTTGAGGATGATTTTTATTTCGTCCTCTGTCAAATACCCTCTATCCACTTTCTCCAAACGTATTTTATAGTTGGCGAACGGGTCGCCTATCAAGATGCCGTTATTACGGGCTATCAAGATAATGCGTTTGAAGAACTGCATGAACTTGGCAGTCGTATTATAACCACATTTACAGGTGGTACGCAAATATAACTCGAAGTCTGTAATGAACATCGGGGTTATTTCCTTTATAGAAATATCCGACAGGTTATATTTGCTTTGGATGAACTCGGCAAGATGGCGGCGGGTTACTTCATATTTGCGATAAGTGGCAATCGTTTTGGATATGCCGACCAACTGTTTCACATCGTCATTGTGCTTTTGGAAAAGGTTAAGGATGGTATCGTGGTTCTCGCTATGCCCTAAAAATTCATTCTTCACTTTTTCGGCGGTAACATAATTGTCACGCCGTTGCAGTTCGTGATAGATGGTATTAAGGGATGCGTTTATATCATCCAGCAATCTGTTGATGCGGGTAGCTTCCGCAGAACGTCCGGCGGCTTTGCCTGCCTTACCGTCCCAAGTTTGGTTGAACGTCCAGCTTGGAATTGAAACGGCTTGCCACACCGTCAATCGTGATACGGACGAAAATAGGGTAACTGCCATTGATTTTTTGCTTGTCCTTTTTCACAAAGAAAAGAACGGAAAATGTACTCTTCATAAACTCACTTTTTTAGGTTACAAAACTACGTTAATTAGCTCAAAGTGAAGTTTATACAGGCTCGCCAAATAGCGACAGAAGTTCGCCAATTTCGGACTAAGTGTACCCCTTTTGGACTTTCAGTTGTCGGGGGTACGAGTTAGGTTACTAACTTTGTCTTTTAAGGGCTAAATGATGTCCGGTAGGGCAGACATAAGGGGATAAAAAAGTCCCACAAATCGTTGAATTTGTGGGACTTGTCTGCTTTCTGTCCGGTTTTGTCCGGTTAGTTCAGCGGAGAGACAGGTTCTATCACCTATCATTTCAAACAATATCACAAACTCGTAATATATTGTTAATTACCAAGTTATTACAAAGTTAACAGAAAATAAAATATCTCTTAATATCTTTGCATATCTCACTTTTTGGGTGTATTTTTGGGTGTCAATTTTCAAACACACCCAATTATGAATATCAAAAGAAACATCATTTTCGCACTGGAAAGCCGGAAGAAAAACGGGGTGCCAATCACAGAGAATGTGCCTATCCGTATGCGTGTGATATTCGCAAGCCAGCGTATAGAGTTTACAACGGGCTACCGCATTGACGCTACCAAATGGGATACGGACAAACAAAGGGTAAAGAACGGATGCACAAACAAACTGAAGCTAAGCGCATCCGAAATCAATGCAGACCTGCTAAGACAGTATACGGAGATACAGAACATCTTCAAAGAGTTTGAAGTACAGAACGTACTACCCACACCCGCACAGATAAAGGACAGCTTCAATGCAAGGATGAAGGATGCACCAGTCACAGAGCAGGAAACAGCCGAAGGACCTAAAATCAGCTTTTGGGAGGCGTTCGAGGAGTTTGTAAGGGAATGCGGGAAACAGAACGACTGGACAGACGCAACCTACGAAAAATTCGCTGCGGTAAAGAACCACCTGAAAGAGTTCAGGGATGAACTTTCCTTTGATACGTTCACCGAGAACGGTCTGAATGACTATGTGGACTTCCTGCGTAACAAGAAAGATATGCGTAACAGCACCATAGGCAAGCAGATAGCCTTCCTGAAATGGTTCCTGCGGTGGAGTTTCAAGAAAGGGTACAATCAGAACATGGCTTATGACAGCTTCAAGCCCAAGCTGAAAAACACACCCAAAAAAGTGATATTCCTCACATGGGAGGAACTGAACAGACTGAAAGACTACAAGATACCCCAAACCAAGCAGTATCTCGAACGGGTAAGGGACGTTTTTCTGTTCTGCTGTTTCAGCGGGCTGCGCTATTCGGACGTGTACAACCTCAAACGGAGCGACATCAAGCCCGACCATATAGAAGTGACAACCGTAAAGACAGCGGACAGCCTTATCATAGAGTTAAACAACCACAGCAAGGCGATACTGGAAAAATACAAAAGCGTACACTTTGAAGATCACAAGGCACTTCCGGTCATCAGCAATCAAAAGATGAACGATTATTTGAAAGAACTGGGGGAACTTGCGGAAATCAACGACCCGGTAAGGGAAACTTACTACAAGGGAAATGAACGTATAGACACCGTCACACCCAAATACGCCCTGCTGGGAACCCATGCCGGAAGACGGACATTCATCTGCAACGCTTTGGCATTGGGTATTCCCGCACAAGTGGTGATGAAGTGGACGGGACACAGCGACTACAAGGCGATGAAACCATACATAGACGTTGCCGATGACATCAAGGCCAATGCGATGAACAAATTCAACCAACTGTAAACACAACAATAGCATGGAAGAAAGAATAACCTCAATGATACCCCGCTACGGGAAACTCAACAAGACATATACGGAAATAACATCCGGTGACGGCCTCTCTTTTGAGAAGCAGAAGTTCATTCATGACTTTTACAAAGAGTATGAAGACACACAGACCTTTGAAAAGGCAATTATCAGCCTCATGCTTGAAACGGAGGGTACGCACTTTTCCATATTGCTGAACAGCCTGAAACGGGAGATTGAAAACAATATCTCAATGTATAATACCTGCAAGGAGTTTTTCGACCGTCTCGATATTGAACATATCTGCCGGCAGCATGAAAGATGTCATGACCGGGACATCGAAAGACAAATGCAAATCACAAACGAATATTACCGGGAACTTATGGAAGCTAACGGATCTTTGGAGGCAGTCGGTTTCAGGGAACATGATCGTCAGGAAGAGGAAAGGTTGGAAAAAAGATACGGGCAGTGCAAACGGGAATACGACAGGGAGAAAGCCAAGCTGGATGAACTATATGCACAGAAGGAACAGGCAAGGCGGGAAGCCCTACAATACCTGAAAAACCGCTGCGGAGATATATACAGGCTGGACGGATCGCTGCTGGCAATCCTCGAAAAATACATGACCGGCCAAAAGAAAAAGGAAGGGGAAGAAAAAGAGGCCGCCACACCAACACCCTCACCCACCTATTTTCCCATGAAACTCTTGTCAGCCGTTTACGAAAAATGTAACGGTGAACAGTTCGAAGCCATTTCCGAACTGGACTTCTACGCCAGCATGAACCTGCAACCGTGCGAAGGCAAACTGATAATAAGACCGAGGGAAAAGGCTCGTGTATGCTATCTTATTTTCCTTATGGGTGAAACACTGCACAAACCAGACAGAGAAAAATGGAGAAAAGACATCATGAACCTGCTGGGAATAGACGACACATACTATAAATCAAAATACAAAGAACCCGTTTCCGATTTTCCCAGTGACAGCAATCAGATATTTGCGAAGGAAATGCAGTCAATATTCCGATAGTCAGCGATACTCCACGACATTCCACGAAACAACCACTTTTACCACCCGAAATATTTTTCACCACTCTTTATTATCTTCTGATATTTAGTGAGATAGCGTGATACTCCATTCACGCTATCCACATCCTTACCACCCGTATCCGGGATTAACTTTGCACTGTTCGAACGAAACAAAAAAGCCCGTGCGCAGGGCTTACAGTACAAACGTTAATTCATTCTGACATGGAAATTAGAGACCTTTTATCAAAGCCCGTATGGCAGATGACGGGCGAAGAGTTCATATTCCTGAACCGACATGCCTTGCAGGGAAGCGAAACGAAGCCAGCCCAGCCAGCAGCCGACAAGGACAAGAAATACGTGTACGGGATAGGCGGCATAGCCCGGCTGTTCGGGTGCAGCATACCCACAGCAAACCGCATCAAGAAAAGCGGGAGGATAGACAGAGCCATTACGCAGATAGGGCGCAAAATCATCGTCGATGCGGACATGGCGCTGGAACTGGCAGGACGCAAAAGCGGGGGACGCGGATAGGGAGGTGCGGTATGGACAACAAGGAAAGAAACATCACACCCGAAGAGGCGGTAATCCTATGGCATGCCTCGCGGCTTGACCTCTCGAAAAGCCACGAGCAGGCGCCTGAAATCTTGAAAGTGCAGGGCTCCGTCATCGGCACACTGGGAAATTTCAGCGCGTCAATCGGAAAAGCCAAGAGCAAGAAGACGTTCAACGTCTCCGCAATCGTGGCGGCTGCGCTGAAAAACGGGACGGTACTGAACTATACGGCGGAACTGCCCGAAAACAAACGGAAAATACTCTATGTGGACACCGAGCAGAGCACCTACCACTGTGAGATAGTGGCAAGGCGCAGCTTCGCATGGCGGGGCTGCCGACCGACAGCAACCATGAGAACCTCGAGTTCCTTGTCCTGCGGAAGTACACGCCCGAAGAGCGCATAGCAATCGTGAAAGAGGCAATCTACCGTACCGAGAATGTTGGGCTCGTAGTCATCGACGGAATACGGGACATGGTGTATGACATCAACAGTTCCAGCGAGTCCACAAAGGTAATCTCCCTGCTGATGACATGGACGGGTGAAAGGAATATCCACATCCATACTATTCTGCACCAGAACAAGGGGGACGAGCATGCAAGGGGGCACATCGGAACCGAGCTAAGCAACAAGGCGGAAACGGTGCTGCAAGTAGAAAAGGACGAGAAGAACCCTGGTGTAAGCACAGTCAAAACCGCACATATCAGGGCAGTGGACTTCGAGCCATTTGCTTTCCGCATCAACGGGGAGGCATTGCCCGAACTGCTGGAGGACTACCAGTTCAAGGACAAGGATGAGACAAAAGGGAATAGAGGGAAGTTCGACCCGTATAGGGACATCACCGAACAGCAGCACCGCATTGCACTGGAAGCGGCATTCACCCTGAAAGACGAATACGGCTACAAGGAACTTGAAGGGGCTTTGCGGGAAGCATACGCCTCTGTCGGTGTCAAACTCAGTGACCACAGACTGCGTGACCTCATCACCGTATTGAAAAACAAGCGGATGATAGTGCAGGAGAACGGAAGGAAATACACCTTCAAGCCGGACTTCCACTATTAGCGGCGCAGACTGGAAACCGCTTCACTTCAACCGGGGTATATATATATGGTGAAGTGAAGTGGAATATTCCGGAATATGGTAAAAACCGCTTCACTTCATTCCCGTACCTATATATACGGAAGTGAAGTGAAGCGGATATATACAGACCGTACCGCAAACATGTACGGGCGAAAAGAAAAAACAATATCCACTTAAACAGAAATCTACATGAATACGAATGAAGCGAAGCAGATACGCATAGAGGAATATCTGCACACTCTTGGCTACAACCCGGTAAGACGGCAGGGAGACAGCCTATGGTACAAGTCACCGTTCAGGGACGAGCAGAACCGTCCTTCAAGGTGAACATGGAACGCAATCTATGGTACGATTTTGATGCGCCCATATAGGCTACACAATAAATATCTCTATGGCAAGAGATTAGGTTAGAGTTCAACAGACCTATCCTCAACGACTTAGCTGGAGGAGAAATCCAAAGGTGACAAAAGCATGTCGGTAAAGTCATTAGTCAGCTAAATACCAAGCTGCGACTGCATGGCGAGAGGAAAAGACAGACACAAGGATGAAGCCTGATTGGTTGAACGATAGTTCTGCTGCACACGTACCAGCCCCGACGAAAGGTATTTGATTCACGTCGGGCTGAAGCACCCCATGTAAACCGAAATTACAATGGAGCAGGAGCTGGCTTCAGAGCAACCACAATAAGTGGAATAGGAACGTAAGTCGCATCCGACAGTCTGCCGAGCCAAACAGTTATTGTGAAAGCAAATGGGGATTCCCTAAATCAGAATGCCGTAAGGCTATGGGCATAGGACCTGAATATCTGACATGGGAACGGAGCTTCCGTAGTAGTCCGAGCAAGGGAAAGCCTTGTACATGGCGAAGGGAAGCAGTTAGATAACTTAATACAAATAATGGAAAATGTGTGAGACATTATGAGAAGTCCTGAGCAAGTATTAAAAGCTTTAAACAAGCATGGTAAAGTTTCGGATTACAAGTTCGAAAGGCTGTACCGTATCTTATTCAATGAGGAGATGTTTCATGTTGCTTACCAGCGTATTTACGCCAAACCAGGCAATATGACACCCGGTACGGATGGGAAAACCATCAATCGGATGAGTCTTCAAAGAATAAACAAAGTCATTGCATCTTTGAGAGATGAGTCTTACAAGCCTAATCCGGCAAAAAGGATATACATACCCAAGAAAAACGGTAAGAAAAGACCGCTTGGAATTCCTTCCTTTGAGGACAAACTTGTACAGGAGGTGGTGCGCATGATTCTTGAAGCCGTCTATGAAGAGGTGTTTGCAAACACCTCACATGGATTCAGACCAAACAGAAGCTGCCATACCGCATTGACCCATATCCAAAAGACATTTACAGGTACAAAATGGTTTGTGGAAGGAGACATTAAAGGATTCTTCGACAACATAGACCACAATGTATTGATTGCAACTTTGCGGAAACGGATTGCCGATGATAGATTTCTAAGGCTTATCCGCAAGTTGTTGAATGCGGGATATATTGAAGACTGGAAGTTTCATAATACAAACAAGGGAACTCCACAAGGCGGTAATATCAGTCCTATACTGGCAAACATTTATCTTGATAATTTTGACAAGTATATGGAAGAATACGCCCTACGCTTCAATAAGGGAAAAGAAAGACACATCACCAAAGAATACAAGCAACTTAGCGATAAGATGCAACGCATCCTTAAAAGCATCAAGAACATACAGGATGCAGATGTCAGATTACAGCTTAGGGATGAGTATGAGAAACTGAGACGTGAAAGGCAAAAGATTGAGAGCAGAGACAGTATGGATGAAACATACAGAAGGCTTCGATACGTAAGATACGCAGATGATTTCCTCATTGGTGTTATCGGAAGCAAGGCAGAGTGCGTTAAAATCAAGTCGGACATTACCAAGTATATGGAAGAAAACCTCAAGCTGGAACTGTCACAGGAAAAGACATTGATAACAAACGCACAAAAGCCCGCGAAATTTCTTGGCTTCGATGTTTCAGTCCGTAAGTCTGATGCTATCAAGCGGGACAAGAACAATGTGCCAGCCCGTTATTACAACGGTAAGATAGTCCTAAAGGTCGCCATAGAAACGGTGCGGAACAAACTGGAAGAATACAGCGCCATCAGATACAAGGTAGAAAATGGCCGACAAGTTTGGTTTGCAAAGTTCAGAGGCAATCTTATGAAGAAGAAAATCGAGGACATAGTGGCGGCATATAACTCTGAAATCAGAGGGTTCTACAACTACTACTGCATTGCCAACAACGTGGCATACGCGCTCTCAAAGTTTGGATACATCATGGAGTACAGTATGTACCATACCATTGCAGGAAAAACCAATAGCACTGTAAGCAAAGTCATTGACAAATATAAGGTTGGGAATGACATTATAGTGCCATATCAGGATGCAAAAGGTAAATTACGGTACAGGAAATTCTATAATGAGGGATTCAAACGTAAACCACCAATGTACTATACGGAGGTAAACGACTTATCCTACACAATCGCAATTCCACAGCCGACACTTACTGAGCGATTGGATGCGAGAACATGTGAATTATGTGGAAAAGTCGGACCTGTAGTCATGCGTCATGTCAGAAAGCTAAATCAGCTTAAAGGAAAAACTGAATGTGACAGGCTGATGCTTGAAAAGCATAGGAAGACATTGGTTGTCTGTGAAAAGTGTTATGCCAAAATACACAGCCATGCTAAATAAAGTCATGTTATCAACGGAGAGCCGTATGCGTGGAGACATGCAAGTACGGTTTGGGGGCAGGTACGGGAAAACCTACTGCCGAAAGGCAGTAAGGCGTTCTGTACCGAGCCTACGACTGGGAAGAGGTGGTAACATCATCGCACTTGCAGGGGTACTGTACGCATCCGACCATGTGCCTTATCTGCTTGGCAAGATAGCGGAACAGGCACCACACATCCGTCCCATATCTTTCTCTTTTCGCCAGCAGGCATCCGAACCGAGTTTCCAACATTTGGAGGTGGGCGAACTCACCCATCCGGCATTGCTCCGATACTTGCAGGAACGGGGCATAAACATCGCTTTGGCAAAGGCGCAATGTAAAGAGCTCCACTTCACCCATAACGGCAAGCCCTATTTCGCCATCGGTTTTCCGAATGTGGCGGGAGGATTTGAAGTGCGTAACCGTTTTTCAAAGGCTGTGTCGCACCCAAAGACATCAGCCATATTCGGCAACAGGGAGAAGCGAGAGAGAAATGCCTTGTATTCGAGGGCATGATGGACTATCTTTCATTCCTCACGTTGCGGAAGAGGAACTGCTCGAACTTGCCCGACCTTGACAGGCAGGATTACGTCATCCTCAATTCGACCGCCAATGTTTCCAAAGCTATAGATGTGCTGCACGGGTATGGACGTATCCACTGCATGCTCGACAATGACGAGGCGGGAAGAAAGGCGTATCGGGAATTGGAAAGGAAGTTCGCCGGACGCATCCGCGACTTCTCCGACAACTACAAAGGGCATAAAGACCTGAACGATTACCTGCGTGGAATCCGGCAGAAATTAGCCGTTAGTCCACCGCCAAGAACTATCGTAAAACCCAAGAAGAAAGGGTTGGGATTATGACATCCCGAATGAGAAAAACGGGAGATGCCCGAAACTCATTCCTTAAGGATTGGGAGGTAGCAAGTTTGTGTTTCGGGTGTACCGAAACCGCTTGCCACCCACCATCCAAATTGCAGGAGGTGGCATCCCGTCGGTCTATACAGTTGAATCAGTAACCGAATTAAAAGGAATAAAATATGGAACAGACAAAGGAACACAAGGAACGCAACAAGGGAGGTCGCCCCAAGAAGGAAGCAACCGAGAAACTGAAATACCGTATCGCAGTGAAAATGACGGCAGCCGACTACTTCCGCCTGCTGACACGATCGCATGAGGCGGGCGTATCACCAAGCGAGTACATGAGGGAATGTTTCCGTAACGGTCATGTGAAAGAACGGCTGTCGGAGGAACATGCCGGATACATCCGCCAACTCTGCGGCATGGCTAACAATCTCAACCAGCTTGCGCGTAAGGCAAACGCCGGAGGCTTCCACGATGAACGGTGGGACTGCAAGGTGGCAGTGGCAAGGATTCATGAACTTATAACCAAGATAGGGATATGATGGCGAAAATCGTAAAAGGAAGCGACTTCAAGGGTGCGGTGGATTACATCATCGACAAGAAGAAGGATACGCAGATAGTAGCAAGCGAAGGCTTGTTTATGGAAAATCTGGAAACTATCGCCATGAGTTTCAATGCCCAGTCACGGATGAACGATAAGGTGACAAAACCTGTCGGACATATCGCGTTGAGTTTTTCCAAAGAGGATGAGTTACGGCTGACGAACCGTATCATGGCAGGCATCGCGCTTGAATATATGGAACGGATGGGAATCAAGAATACGCAGTTCTTCATCGCCCAGCATTTCGACAAGGAGCATCCGCACGTGCATATTGCTTTCAACCGCATAGACAACAACGGCAATACCATATCGGACAGGCACGAGCGTCTGCGCAGTACCCGCATCTGCAAGGAATTGACCTTGAAATACGGCTTGCATATGGCTGGCGGAAAGGACAATGTCAAACGCAACCGCCTGAAAGAGCCAGACAGGACGAAATATGCGCTTTACGACATCATCAAAATGGAAGTCGGCAGATGCGGCAACTGGAACGTGCTTATCGCCAACCTGAAACGGCAGGGAGTGGAAGTACATTTCAAGCATAAGGGGCAGACCAGCGAGGTGCAGGGTGTTGTATTCTCCATGAATGGCTACCATTTCAACGGCTCCAAAGTGGACAGGCGTTTCAGTTATTCCAAGATTGACGCGGCTTTGCAGCACAACAGATGCAGGGAACGTATGGGAATAACAGCCGGAATATATGAAACGGCTACACCAAGCGCACCGTCCGGCACGGCACAAAGCGAGTTGTTCAACGGCTCTTGGGGATTGCTAAAAAGCAGTGGCTCATCTTATAACGCTGCTGATGCGGAAGCCAATCAGGAAATGGTGGATATACTTCGCAGAAGGAAGAAAGTTAAGCGCAAGAGAGGTGTTGGGTTCTAATATTCTGTACTAATCCAATTCTCACGACACTTGCGCTCTATATTCATTCGGAGTGTAACCTACCTCTTTCTTGAACAGTCGGGTAAAATGTTGCGGGTACTGAAAACCGAGATTATAGGCGATTTCATTAACGGTGTCGTCTGTAGATGCAAGTTCCGTCTTGGCTATTTCAATAGACTTGTCATGAATGAAATGCAGGGCGGTTGAACCTGTTTCTTTTTTCAATAAATCACTGAAATAGTTGGGCGAGAGGCAGAGCTTGTCTGCACAATACTGTACAGTGGGCAAGCCTATCCGTTTAGCAGCCCCATCATGGAAGTATTCGTCAAGCAACCGCTCAAATCTTGCGAGGATGTCTCGGTTTTGGTTGTCGCGTGTGATGAACTGGCGGTCATAGAAACGTGTGCAGTAATCAAGGAACGTCTTGATGCTGTCTGTGATGAGGTTCTTGCTGTGACGGTGTATCGGATGGTTCAATTCATATTGAATCTTGTGGAAGCAATCCATGATGATTTGCCGTTCTTCCACACTAAGGTGCAATGCCTCGTTTGTCTCGTAGGAAAAGAACGAATATTCACGCATTATCCGCCCGAGAGGTGTATTCCGCAGCAGGTCGGGATGGAACATAAGCAGGTAGCCATCTGGTTGGAACTGCATGCCGTCATCTTCCGCACCGAACACCTGTCCGGGCGCGATAAATATCAGTGTGCATAATTATTCCTAAGTCTGTGAAACCGGAACGCATGAAGCAGAATCTCGACATATTAGACTTCACCCTGTCGGCCGACGACATGGCACGGATAAAGACGCTGGATACCGACAAGCCTTTCTTACTCGGCTCGCACGAAGATCCAGAAATCGTAAAATGGTTCATGCAGTACAAAAACGCCTGAACATCAACAACCATATTTCGATAGCCGCTATCGACTATATTAAGAAGTTATTCGTATATGCCTTTATTGTAATCCGTCATGTACTGAGTAAATGTTTTGCCTGTTTGCTGTTTGAAGAAGCGCATGAGATGGCTCGGATCAGAGAAATTGAAATCATCCGCCATTTCACTGACAGTGCGGTTGGAGAATAGCAATTCGTTCTTCAGTTCCTCAAGCAGACGTTGTTTTATCAAATGGGTAGCTGATACTCCGAATTGGGCTTTTACTGAGTTATTGAGTGTGATGCGACTGACATGAAGCATGTCTGCATATTCCTGCACCCGCTGGTGGGTGCGGATATTCTGTTCCAACAAGTCCTTGAACCGAAAAGCGAAATTGTTTTTAGCAATTTCAGCGGGCAAGCAATAGGCGGCAGCGTATGTACGATTGATAATCAGCAAAAGATAATATAGTAAGGAAACAATGATATTGTACGTATCGGACACTGGATTCATCAGCTCATACTTAATCTTTCCGAGCAGCCGCATATATTCCTTCATTTCGTCATGTGTGGCATTGATGTAAGGCGGCGTATCTGTCTGGTAACAATACAAAAGGCGAAAAACGAAGAACTTGTCGGCGATAAAAGTACGCATGAAATCTTCGCGGAATATAAGGAACGTGTAATCCAACGCCGTCTCATCTACATGCCACTCTTGTTGCTGATGGGGTGAAAGCAGGAGAACCATGCCGTCGCGCAGTTCAATCTTGCGGAAGTTCAGTAGCAAATATCCGTTTGCCTTACGGAAAAAGTAGAAGCTGAAGAAGTCTGTCTTAAACCGCTTGTTTTCTGTCAGCACAAGTCCGATGTCCTTGTTTATGGCAGTATTGATGTAAAAATCCACGCCGCAGCGTGTCTTGTTGAACGGTACGCTGACCAGTCGATCAGGGTTGATTATCTCGTCCATATCCTTGTCGTTTTTGCAAAGATAATAATTTCATTTATCAAAATGGCATAATTACCGTTTTTTCAGGCATAGATGTTTCGCCGGATTCTTCCGAACTTTGCACCCGTAATCAATAACAAGACATATAGTCATGAAAAAGACATCCACAGTACAATTGGTGCGCAATGCCACCTTGAAAATCAGGTATGCGGGACACACCATGCTAATTGACCCCGTTTTAGCCGACAAAGGCACTTTGATATCGGCCCTCGGTGTGAATAAAACACCGAGGGTACACCTCACCATCCTATTCAGGATATTATCGGAGGCGTGGACATGGTGCTCCTGACCCACAATCACATCGACCATTACGAGCCGAGTGTCCCCACACATTTGCCCAAAGAAATTCCTTTCTACGTTCAGCCCCAGGACGCGGACGCCATCAGAAACGACGGATTTACAAATGTGATACCCATCGAAGAAATAAAAACAATAGACGGCATATCCATTTACCGCACGACCGGACATCATGGTTTCGGGCAGATCGGGCAGATGATGGGACCTGTATCAGGTTATGTGCTAAAAGCCGAGGGCTTCCCGACCGTTTATATAATGGGTGACTGCCGATGGGAAGCATGTATCCGAGACACCGTGGAACGGTTCAATCCTGACTATATCGTGGTAAACTCCGGAGGTGCAATCTTTCCCGAATTTTCCAAAACGGACGGTCCTATCATCCCGACGAGAACGAAGTGATGCAGATACTTGACGAATTGCCTTCGCATATCAAGCTGATAGCCGTACACATGGATGCCATCGACCATTGCCAGACCACCCGTGCAATTCTGCGCAATGAGGCAACGCATCACGAAGCCGACATGAGCCGGCTGATTATCCCGGAGGACGGAGAAACAGTTGTGTTATGAGTGTCTGCATTAAATCCCTGATAAAAAACATGAACATAGTGGTAGGGTGCACTATAGGATGCCCTTACTGCTATGCCCGTAACAACTGCCGCCGTTTCCACATTACCGACGACTTTTCCGTGCCTGAATACATGGAACGAAAACTGCGCATCATCGATACGTCCCGTCCTCATGTGTGGCTCATGACAGGAATGAGCGATTTCTCCGATTGGAAGCCTGAATGGAACGCAGAAATTTTCGAGCGGATCAGCAGCAATCCCCAGTACGCCTATATCTTTCTGACGAAGCGCCCTGACAAAATCAGTTTCTCCTCTGACGACGAGAACGTATGGATGGGCGTGACCGTCACGCGCAGTTCCGAGAAAAGGAGGATTGATGATTTGAAAAAGAATATCAAAGCACGACACTACCATGTCACGTTTGAACCTCTCTTCGATGATATCGGCGAGATTGATTTCGAGGGAATTGACTGGATTGTCATAGGCACAGAGACCGGAAACCGAAAAGGAAAGTCATATTCGCGCCCCGATGGTGCTTAGCATTGCAGAACAGGCAAAGGCTCATGGCATACCGGTGTTCATGAAAGAGGATTTGCTGCCGATTATGGGCGACGAAAGAATGATTCAGGAATTGCCGGAACAATTTACCAGACGAATACAATGAATATGGATACAATAAAGGAAATAGATGTAAAGAGTGTAATGACCAAATCCTCTCTGCCGGTGGGAGGATATTCGGTCAACCCTTATGTAGGGTGTCCCCACGCCTGCAGGTATTGCTACGCATCGTTCATGAAACGGTTCACCGGGCACATCGAGCCGTGGGGTACGTTTTTAGATGTAAAAAACTGGAAGCCGATAACGAATCCTCATAAATACGACGGTGAACGTGTTGTAATAGGGTCTGTGACGGACGGTTACAATCCGTATGAAGAAGAATTCCACCGTACCCGAAGGCTGCTCGAAGAGCTGCGAGGAAGCGATGCCGAGATTATGATATGCACAAAGTCCGATCTTGTCCTTCGCGATCTCGACCTGTTGAAGAGTTTTCCCAAAGTGACTGTGTCATGGTCTGTCAATACGCTCGACGAGCAGTTCTGCGCAGATATGGACAACGCCGTAAGCATTGAACGCCGTCTGAAAGCGATGCGTCAGACATACGAGGCAGGTATCCGCACCGTATGCTTCGTCTCGCCCATATTCCCCAGAATAACAGACGTGAAGGCAATAATAGAGGAGGTAAAAGATTATGCTGATTTAATCTGGCTTGAAAACCTGAATTTACGCGGGCAGTTCAAAGGCGGGATAATGACGTATATCCGTGAGAAGTATCCTGACCTCATACCGCTTTACGAGGAAATTTACAATAAAAAAAGGCTTGAATACTGGCAGGCATTGGAGCAGGACATTTCAAATTACGCCAAGGAGCAGGGCTTCCCGTATCGTATAAACGATCTGCCATACGGACGCTCGGAAAAAGGCAAACCTGTCATCGTAAACTACTTCTACCACGAAAAAATACGATTGACAAAATGAGGCTATGCCGGACTGATGCAGAAAAGTTGTAGCGCGGATAAAAGCACCATGTATGTGGATAATATCCGGCAATCTTCCGAGCGTATGCGGGAGATGCTCAACACGCTGCTGGATTTCTTCCGTCTGGACAACGGCAAGGAGCAACCCAACCTTTCCCCTTGCAGGATTTCCGCAATCACGCATATTCTTGAAACGGAGTTCATGCCCATTGCCATGAACAAGGGGCTGACTTTGATAGTGGAGAGCCACACCGATGCGGTGGTTTTGACCGACAAGGAACGTATCCTGCAAATCGGCAACAACTTGTTGTCAAACGCCATCAAGTTCACGGATAACGGTAGTGTATCATTGGCAGCGGATTATGATAACGGTTTGCTGAACTTATCGTTGAAGATACCGGTACGGGCATGACCGAAGATGAGCAACAACGAGTATTCGGTGCATTTGAACGTCTTTCAAATGCCGCCGCAAAAGACGGCTTCGGATTAGGATTGTCCATCGTGCAGCGTATTGTGGCGATGCTCGGTGGAACTATACGCTTGGAAAGCGAGAAAGGCAAAGGGAGCCGCTTCACGGTGGAAATTCCCATGCAGACAGCCGAGGAACTGCCGGAACAGACAATTCAAGCGCAAATGCGCCATAATCATATCTGCCATGATGTGATTGCCATCGACAATGACGAGGTACTTCTCCTTATGTTGAAAGAAATGTATGCCCATGAAGGGATGCACTGCGATACCTGTACCAATGTTTCGGTACTGATGGAGCTGATACGAAAAAAGGAATACAGCCTGCTTCTGACGGATCTGAATATGCCTGAGATAAGCGGTTTTGAACTGCTGGAACTGTTGCGCTCATCCAATGTAGGCAACTCGAAGAGTATTCCCATAGTCGTGACAACCGCTTCGGGCAGTTGCAGCAAGGAGGAACTTATAGGGCGTGGATTTGCCGGATGCCTGTTCAAGCCGTTCTCCATATCCGAACTGATGGAGATTACGGATAAATGCGCATTAAGCAGCATATTGGATGAAAAGCCGGATTTTTCCACTCTGCTATCTTATGGCAATGAATCCGTCATGCTGGACAAACTGATAGCGGAAACCGAAAAGGAAATGCAGGCGGTCAAGAATGCAGAACAGCGTAAAGACCTCCAAGAACTGGACACACTTACACACCATCTGCGAAGTTCATGGCAGATTCTCCGTGCCGACCAGCCATTGAGGGAACTTTACGCCCAACTTCATGGAAGTGCCACTCCAGATGACGAAGCGATATGCAAAGCGGTGACCGGCTGTGCTGGATAAAGGTGCTGAAATTATCCGGCAGGCAAAAGAATAAAGGAAAAATACGAAAATGGATAAAACAAGAATCATCGTGGTGGAGGACAATATCGTGTATTGCGAGTTTGTCTGCAACCTGCTGGCACGGGAAGGATTCCGTACCGTGCAGGCTTACCACCTCTCGACCGCGAAGAAACTTCTGCAACAAGCCTCAGACGGGGACATCGTGGTTTCTGACCTACGACTACCCGACGGTGACGGCATCGACCTATTACGATGGATGCGCAAGGAAGGCATGACACAACCGTTAATCATCATGACCAACTATGCCGAAGTGCATACGGCAGTCGAAGTATGAAACTCGGCTCGCTGGACTATATCCCCAAGCAGCTTGTGAGGATAAACTTATGCCTCTGCTTCATACCATCCTGAAAGAACGGAGTATCGGACGAAATCGTATGCCCGTTTTTGCCCGTGACAGTTCCGCCTTTCAGAAAATCATGCAACAGATAAGATTAGTTGCCCCTACTGATATGAGCGTGCTGATATTCGGAGAGAACGGCACGGGCAAGGAGCATATCGCCCACCATCTGCATGATAAGAGCAAAAGGGCAGGGAAACCGTTTGTGCCTGTGGACTGCGGTTCACTCTCCAAAGACCTTGCGCCCTCGGCATTCTTCGGACATGTCAAAGGCGCGTTTACGGGTGCGGACAGCACAAAGAAAGGATACTTCAATGAGGCAGAGGGTGGCACATTGTTCTTGGATGAGGTAGGCAATCTCGCATTGGAAACCCAGCAGATGTTACTCCGTGCCATACAGGAACGGAGATACCGCCCTATAGGTGACAAGACGGACAAGAGCTTCAATGTCCGCATCATCGCCGCCACCAACGAGGATCTGGAGAAAGCGGTCATTGAAAAACGTTTCCGACAGGATTTGCTGTACCGTTTGCACGACTTCGAGATAACTGTTCCGCCCTTGCGTGACTGTCAGGAGGACATCATGCCGTTGGCGGAGTTCTTCCGTGAGATTGCCAACAATGAATTCGAATGTAGCGTGACTGGGTTCGATGCGGAAGCCCGTAAGACATTGCTGACCCATCCGTGGCCGGGTAATGTCCGTGAGCTTCGGCAGAAGATAATGGGCGCGGTGTTGCAGGCACAGACGGGAGTTGTCATGAAAGAGCATCTGGAACTTGCCGTAACGAAACCGACCTCACCTGTCAGCTTCGCCTTGCGAAACGATGCGGAGGACAAGGAACGCATCTTACGCGCGTTGAAGCAGGCAAACGGAAACCGCAAGGTTGCCGCCGAATTGCTCGGAATCGGACGTACAACGCTGTATAGCAAGTTGGAAGAGTATGGATTAAAGTATAAATTTCAGCAATCATAGCCCGCAACTTGCCGAAAATAGAAGTAACGGTTAAACCGGATTATTCAGCGAAGATAAAAAACGTCCTGTGATAAAAATCATGGGACATTTTGATGTGTATCCGATTTTTATTGCTACTTTTGTACCAAGACGAGAGACATTGACAGCAACTCACAGCAGAACGTAGAAATAGACAGGGTTGCCAAATCATTACCTCATTTTTACCTTATCCTCAGAACTGCTTGCTAATAAAGTGGTTATAAAAATCTTCCAGAATTATATAAAGTTTCTTGATTTAGGATATAGAGTCCGGAAAAACAAAAAAGCCGCTAGTCCCAATATGGATGCGGCTTTTTTGCTCCTCAATGAAACAATCTCACGATTCCCCCCTTGCAAAGACTTGTTAACCTTAGATCTAAAATACTATGAAAAAAACTCGATGCAAATATAAGGGGTTTTATAATATGCGTCAATAGTTATTTGTAACATTTTATTGTAAAAATATCGCAAATAGGTTTCAATTTGATATATATCAAGCTTGTTATTCTAGAATTCCGTACTTTTTAGGAATATTATTCATAATTTCGAATAATTCGTTAACAGTCTCCGCACGTAGCATGGCGATCCGTGTTTGCTTGAAATCGGTAATACCTTTGAAGAGCGGAGTAGCTGCCAGATGACGGCGAATATGTAAGATTCCCCTACGCTCGTCCAATCGTTCCACGCTTTGCTCCACTTGTTTTTTAGGATATCCAGATACCAAGAGAAAGGCTCTTGCGGCAATAATTCCCCGGTCGTAAGATAGTGTTTTACCTCCCGGAAGATCCAAGGGCGGCCTATGCTAGCCCTACCGATCATTACGGCGTCTACGCCATAGTCCTCGAAACGCTGCTTGCATATCTCGC
>ENA-OQIC01000330-OQIC01000330.1-human-gut-metagenome-genome-assembly--contig:-NODE-330-length-21356-cov-1.667106_pt1 | contig 21356 bp, 24 predicted proteins | sample MGYA00242572_ERZ504736 | MGnify/ENA primary metagenome ERZ504736 (study PRJEB26092, sample SAMD00036201) | human gut metagenome | host: Homo sapiens | study: EMG produced TPA metagenomics assembly of...
AAGATGAGCCGCAGCCTGACCCTGACACGCAGCGTGCTCGCCGGCACGCTCGCCGAGGCCACGCCCAACCAGCTCGACTTCATCGAACGATGGTTCACGGCCGAACTCGACTCGCGCGAGCGATCCAAACGCCTGCGCCTGCTCAAACAGGCCGGCTTCCCCGCCGACAAGACCCTCGACGGCTATGACTGGACCAACCTGAGAATGCCCGCCGACTGGGGGCGCGCGCAGCTCGAGAACCTCGACTTCGTCGCCGGATGCGAGGACCTCGTGCTCTACGGGCTCGTCGGCACCGGCAAGAGCCACCTGGCCATCGCGATCGGACGGCTCGCCTGCGAGCGGGGCGTCCCGGTGCGCTTCTTCACCGCGACCGGACTGCTCATGCGTCTGCGCCGCGCCCAGCAGGAGAACCGGCTCGACCGGGAACTCGCGAGCATCGGCAAGGCCCGACTTCTCATCATCGACGAGTTCGGCTACCTGCCATAGACGAGGAGGGCAGCAGGCTCCTCTTCCAGATCATTTCCGATTCCTACGAGACAAGGAGCATCATCTACACCACCAACATCGAATTCAGCGGATGGGACGCGTGCTCGGCGACAAGAACATGGCCGCCGCCCTCATCGACCGCACCGTCCACCACGGACGGCTCATCAGATTCGAGGGCCGCTCCTACCGAAGCGAACACGCCCTCATGACCAAATAACCAACACAACGCAGACAGGCAGCGGCCGATACCGCACACCCTGCGGAAAACCCGCTGCCTACACTGCGGAAAAACACCGCTCACAAAGCGGACGCCAACTTGCTAAAACACAAAGATACGCCTTGCCGCCCGCGACCTTGAACTCGGTGACATCGGTCCCGAGCTTGGAGAACGGACGCTCGGCGTCGAAGTCGCGTTTGAGCAGGTTATGCACGTGGCCACCCGTCTCGCCCCTGTACGAGCTGTATCTCCTCCACGGGTTCGCGGCGCGGATCCGGCACCTGAGCCCATGCGGCGCATGACCCTGAGCACGCTCTTGGCCGACACCCGCCGGCCGAACTCGTGGACCAGGCACATGCGCACCTGCCGGTGGCCGCACCCGTTGGCGGTCCGTCCCCAGATCTCGCGCACCAACGGCTCGAGGTCGGCCCGTGTCACATGCGCCGTGTGCGACAGGTGGTGGTAGTACGTGGAGCGCGGCAGCCCGGCTATCCTCAGGAGATGGTCGAGCCGGTGTCCCTGCCCTGCGAGCAGTCGGACGACGGCGCTTCGCTCGCGTCTCGTGACTTGTTCGCCCGCAGGCCCGGAGTTTTCCAGGTACGCGACCTTCGCCTTCAGATAGGCGACCTGTTCGGCGAGCTCCTGCTCGAGCGTCGGTTCGGGCTTCGGTTTGGATTTCGAGCCTCTGGGCCTGCCCTTGGGCCTCGGCCCGAGCGCCTCCGGACCTCCGGCCCGGTACTCGCGGCACCAGCGTTCCAGGGGTGTGACGCTCGCGATCCCGTGCATGGCCATGACCTCCACCTTGGTCAGACCGTTCTCGACGTGGTCGCGCGCCGCGGCGACCTTCGTCTCCCCCACGTATACCGTATAGTCAGGAACGCTTTTATACCTGTTCTTATCTTCCGTATGAACCACATACACCGTTGGATAATGAAGACGCGTTCTCTCGGACATCGATACCCCCTTTTATCCCTATCTCTCTATGTATGGCAGATACACCTCGGAAAAGCGTACTTAGGGGGTATGAGAACAGGCTGTCATGACAACCTGACCTGCCATATATAAGCGAGATGTCTCAGGATAAAGCACGGAATCTACCATACGTAAGCGGGATAACCAAGCTTAAGCGCTCGTACGACACATTTTTGTGCACAAGACATCCCTCCGCAAGCGTCATCCGACCGCCTGGTGGCACGTTTCATATGCGCAGAGAAAACACAGCCCGCAAACACCACACTCGAAGCATGACGCCAGTGGCTTTAAGGTAGAACCACGCCGATTCTGCTTGCTGATTAAGGTAGGCGATACGGGCTTTCTCTGGCATTCGTTGTCGACGGAAGCCCATTTGGCGGATCGCATGTTCCTCCTTTTCGGGTATGGAGGGAGTGTTCGGGCACTGGAGTGAGCATAACGTAATCATGAGAGAGCAGACAAAATAACTACGGCAGCTTCGATCTTGCGCGTTCCGCCCCTCTCGGTCTTCCCTCGGCGCATCTCTACGAAGTGCTTGACGGTAATTTCTTCCAAGGTGAAATCAGCTAGTGGGGCAAGTGTTTCTGTATCTGTGCATTCTTGGACCATCCGTGTTCATGATCAGTCTCGGGTCGAATCTGTCTTCTCCGACGCCAACCCTCGCAAGATTGTAAAACGAGGCTGCACCACGCTCATCGCTTTTCTTCTGTTGAATATCGTGCGCGATGGGATTCCCGATGTAGTCGTTGCATTGACTGGCCACCCCAGTACTCTCGACACGTTTGGATACGATATTTTTGCGTCCGATATTCTGGGATTTGCGGGTTTCGTATTCCTGTTTTTCGCACTTGTCAAACATTTTCACATTGTTTCATTGGCTACGCCGCTGATTTCGTTATGCATGTTGACGGTTAACGATCTGATTCCGCCATTGCACAATGTCCATTGGACTTTACGTGCAGAAGCGGCTTGTCGCACGCGCTTCTAAAGCCTGATTTCGCATGCGCACATCCGCAAAGTCACGCAAATACTAGTTAGCGCAACACTACTTGGTGAGATTTGTTCCCGATGTTTTCCGTATAGTACCTTAGGTCACCCCTTTTTGGTATTTTCTTCTGTTAGATATGCCACACGAGGAATATCTTTTCGGAGTATACGAGATTAGGGAAAATATGGTCAACCACCATAAAATGATTAATGCTGCAATCGCAACGCTTGCGACTTGCGCCATGTTGCTGCCGGTAGTAGGCAGCGCCAATGCTAATGAATCCTCGAATACCGCCGTACTTGGTGCCGGCTATACGGCCACCAAGATTTCGCACCCCAATGCAGGCTGGGCGAAGACGACGGTATCGTAAACGTTTTGAACGGTGAATCCATTGATGATCTCACGCAGGGTTTGCCCGAGCGTGGTCAGAACTATTCATGGGCTTCGGCCGGCTACGGCGACTGGATGTATGTGGGCACCTGCTATTCCGCAATGGGTTCCACGCTGAAATACATGGCTAACACCATGGGCGCCAAGTATGCCAGCATCAAGGCCGCTTTGGATGTTGCGTTCAACGGCGAGCTGTTCCTCGACAATGGCGAGAACCACAGCTTGCTGCTCAAGATCAACGTCAAGACCGGTGAAGTGAAGATCATCGTCAATGCGATTGGCGGAGAGCATGCGGTCAACGGCTATCGTGCAGCCGTTGAATTCCATGACAAGCTGTACTTTGCTGCCGCCGCAAAGGGTCAGCCGTACCTGCTGGAAGTTGATCCGAGCAGTGGTGATGCCACTGAAATCGTGTATCGTTCCGCTGCCATGACCACTGGTCTGAAGAAGGGCTACACTGCTGGTATCCGTGGTTTGACCGTGGTCAACAATCAGCTTATCGCCAGCATGATCACCGACAACGGTGCCGCTATCGTGGCTTCCTCTAACCCGTCCGCAGGTCAGGATTCTTTCGCCACCATCGCCACTCAGGATAAGGGCTTGTACAACTATCCGGCATGTGCTGTGACCGACAACGTGTTCGGTGGCTGCGTATGGGATATGGTCGGATTCAAGGGCAACTTGTATGTCACCGTGGTGACCGGCAAGGGCAAAAACACCAAGCAGTCCTTCGCTTTGCTCCGTGGCACGCAGGATGAGAGCACCGGCAAGTGGACCTTCAAGCCGCTGGTCGGCGATCCGGCAGACGGCGCCAAGTACGAGTGGGGCTTCGGAGCGAGTCGTTCGGCGCAGCAACATGGTGGTATACAAGGGCCACCTGTACATCGGCGGCTACAACGATCCGATGAACGCTTTGGAGAAGGCCATGCAGATGGATTTCTCCGATCTGTACAAGGATCTGGAGAGCCCGGTCAACCTGTGGCGTATGGACGTTGACGAAGACGGCAACGAAAACTTCGAAATGCTCGCCGGCGAAGCCAACAACAAGTACTTCGGCGATTCCAAAGGCACCATCGATGGCAATACCATGCTGTCCGGCTTGGGCGACAGCGACGAGCAGAGCCGTCACCTGAACCAGTATGTGTGGCGTATGCAGTCCTACAACGGCAAGCTGTACGTCGGCACCTTCGACATCAGTGATCTTGCTACCCGGCAACCCAATTCGCCAACGGCGACATTCTGAAGCGCACTCCGGAAGAGTGGCGGAAGCAGATCGAATACATCAAGATCTTCTTCGACTCTCTGAAGAAAATGATCAGAACGGCACTTCCAATACTACAGACACGGACTCTCAGGAAGCAACCAAGCCTTCCGAGTCCGAATCTCAGGAAACCACCAAGCCGAGCGATGATGACATCATGCCGTTGAACGAAGGCGAAGCATCTGAGAGCGATCAAGCTGCACAGGCAGTTGAAGAAGCCGGCAAGACCGACGAAGTGGCCGCTGACGTGGCCACCATGCAGCAGCTGCTGGAAGACATGGGCGCTGATCTCAACTCCAAGCAGACCGACGTGGTCTCCCCTGACGGTGTCGCTCCGCAGGCCGCTGAAACCTACACGCTCGACGATCGTTACCAGTTCCTCGCATCCCTGCAGCGGTTGCTCGACCTGTGCAACAAGAACAAGCAGTATCTGCCAGAATTCATTACCAACGAGCTCGACAAGTGGCTTACCGAAGAGAATCTGGAGAACTTCACCGACTTCGTGGGCGTGCTCAGCTACCTGCATTACTCCAACGATGCGACCCGTGGCTTCGACCTGATCGTCTCCTCCGATGGTACGAACTTCCAGACCATCAGCCGTAACGGTTTCGGTGACAACAACAACCATGGCCTGCGCGTGTTTGCCGTCACGACGCCGGTCTGGCAATCGGTACTGCAAACCCGTACCATGGCACCCAGGTGTGGCTGCTGAATGATGGCGAAATCAAGAATGCTGAGCTGACGAATGGCGACGCATTCGACTACGACAAGTATGACAGCGATAAAAAGACCGCCAATGCCAACGGTCTGACCGTTGCCATCAACCCCAATGGCAACACCGTGGAAGACGTGCAGTACGACTACCAGTCGCTGACCGCCGGCACGGATTACACCGTGGCCGATGACGGTTCCATCGTGTTGAGCAGCGCATTCCTCAATGGTCGAGAAACCGGCAGCACCGGTTCCGTGGTGGTGTTCTACAACCAAGGTGCACGCGTGCGCTTCACTGTGGCCATCAAGGACAGCACGCCGAACGCGCCGAAGAAGGATGACAACAAGCAGAACACGAAGCCTGCCGCGCACAAGAAGGCAAACACTGCCGACGTTGCCAACACCGGTTCCAACGTGATCGGCGTTGTTGTGGTTGTCGCCGTTCTGGTTGTTGCAGCAGGAGCATTGTTCGTGTTTAAGCGCAAACGTTCCTGAATTGCCAGAACATGTTCTTAGGATTCATTCCTAAGTTCGTTCATAAATAAAATCCCGCATGATCCGGTCCGCCGGAACCATGCGGGATTTTATTTTGCAGGAATCGCCCATCTCACGTCATGTCAAACTGCCATCACAAGCTGATTTCAATGTGCGATATGCAACCATGTGGAAGTTCCGATACGGGACCCATTGAAAATGGCACGCAATCCTACAAATAACAGATTCACCGCAAGCCACAGCAATGCCATACGCAGCGCGGAAGACGCCTGCATCGCATCGCATATCCAACCAATCGCAGCAAGACAGGGTACATATATTGCAGCTGTCGCCGTACACGTCAATGCAAGATAACGGTAATCCCCTGCCCAATCAGAATGCCATCAACAGCCCACATCCAACCAGCCAACGGCAATGTCACGCCAACAACCATCATACCGATGGTGATCAGATGCTGAATCTCAGTAGACTGCGAAAACAGCGGGGACGCACACCATCCGGCAATCATCAAACCAATACCGATTACCGTTCCTCCGCATAATCCTGCCCTGCCAGCGATTCTCGTCAAACGCATGGCTTCATCCTCTTGACGGGCACCAATCTGCGCGGCAACCACGTCTGACAGGCAATACCAATGGCATCAAGCATGTTCAACACGAAATTCCAACTGGAATTCACCACCTGATACGCAGCCAACACTTCCACGCCCATATGCGTAGCCAGCACCACATTCGCCACCAGGCATGCACGCAACGCAAGCGTGCGCAAGAACAACACCGCACCATCGCCAGCACTGTTCAACACTCCTGACAAACGCGGCCGTAAACGGGCACCTTCCGCACGAGTCCACAACATCGCAGGAACAATAAGCAACACTGCCATGAACCATTGCGAAATCAGCGTGGCCACTCCAGACCCAAACACACCCCAACCGAATCCGAGAATAAACAGCAAATCCAGCAACGTATTGAGTATCGCACCCAGCGTAGCAGCTACCAACGTGATGCGAACCTTCTGCAGTCCGCGGAAATACCGTTGGCCGCATACACCAGCAACATGCCGGGAATACCGAACACCACGGCACGCACGTAGTCAACCGCATTGTGCAAGACGCTCCCCTGCGCCCCCATGGCCATGCACAACGGGCGTGCAATAACGAACAGCATCACAGACACCACCACGCCAATGATTCCAGCCAACCACAGGCCATCAATGCCTGCTTCCAAGCCTTCTCTCCGCTTGCCGGCGCCCAAAAGACGTCCCACCTGCGATGTGGTGCTATATGCAAGGAACACGCATAGCCCCACAACAGTGAGCACGATGGTTGACCCGACCGACAGACCGGCAAGCGCCCGCCCGCCAATATGTCCGACGATGGCGGTGTCGATGAGCACGAATGCCGGTTCGGCGATAAGTTGGCCGAATGTTGGTATGGCCAGCGTGAGGATGGTGCCGATGGTGGTGCATGATACGTTGTTTGCGGTATCTGTTTCGTGAGTATTCTGCGAAGTTGATGTGATCATAATCGTAAGAGTCTGGCGTGTTAGGAACTGCATGTGCAGTGTAAGGTCACGTGTTTCATCATCGCCGTTGATTGCTCAGATTTTGGCTATGTCTGTTTTGCGCTGTTGAGAATGCCGTTGAAGGTTTTCGCTGATTGTCTGCATGAAGGTAGAGGGCATATAATTCCCGAACCGCTCGTGACGCATAGTCCAAGCTCCTGCGAGACCCATTCGATCCCATCCAAACCCTAGTGGATTCCCGAATCCGCCTTCGCAGTAATACTTCATGTGACCGTCGAACTTATCCCCGAACGCGTCAATGGCTACCGCCTGGTCTCAAGCCCATGAGACACTAGGAACCATGACTACAGTTATCATGCGCACCACTGAAGGCGACATCAAGATCAACCTGTTCGATGACAAGACCCCGGAAACCGTGGCCAACTTCCTCGGCCTCGCCACTGGCGAGAAGGAATGGGCCGACCCATTCACCGGCCAGCCGAGCCACAAGCCGTTCTACGATGGTCTGACCTTCCACCGCATCATCAAGGATTTCATGATCCAGGGCGGCTGTCCGCTGGGCACCGGCACTGGCGGCCCGGGCTACAACTTCGATGATGAAATCGTTCCAGGACTGACCTTCGATCGCCCATACCTGCTGGCCATGGCAAACGCCGGCCTGCGCCGCGGCATGGACGGCAAGATCCACGGCACCAACGGCTCCCAGTTCTTCATCACCACCGTGCCAACCGAATGGCTCAACGGCCATCACACCATTTTCGGCGAAGTCGCGGATGACGAGTCCAAGGCCGTCGTCGACAAGCTCGACTCCGTGGCAACTGACCGTTCCGATGCTCCGCTCGAACCGGTCGGCATCACTTCCATCGAAGTGCTGAAGTAAGTTTCGCAGCAACAAGACTTACGGCAAAACAATGAAAAGCCCCTCGCGTGAGGGGCTTTTCATTATCTCCGAGAGAATCTACAGCAGTTCAGATGAGTCTCACGACCGCACTGATCGTGTCATATTTTGCGTAAACGAGGTTCGGCGGAGTCCTTGGCACCGGTGATACGATACACATCGAACACGCCTTCAATCTTGCGCACTGCGGCAAGCAAAGTATTCAAATGCTGGGGGTCGGCCATTTCGAAGCTGAATTGGCTAGTGGCCACACGATCGGTTCCCGTGGAAATGGAGCCGGAAATAATGTTCACTCCATGGTCGGAAAGCACGCGCGTCACGTCGCTCAGCAGATGCGGGCGATCGAGCGCCTCCACCTGAATCTTGACCATGAACACGCCCTTGGTACTCGTCCACTGCACGTCAACCACACGTTCCGGCTGACGCTTCTGCAAGTCCAGCATGTTCTGGCAGTCCACACGATGCACGGACACGCCTGATTGCGGGTGATGAAGCCGATGATGTTGTCTCCCGGCACCGGCATGCAACATCGGGCGAGCTTGACCCAAATGTCTCCCACGCCCTTGACGGAAATGCCCAGCGAGCTGGTGGTCTTCTTGGTGCGTTCCACCTGCTTGAGCGGCAGAGCCTCCTGCTCCACCTCCTCATTCACCTCGTCGCTGCCCGCATCACGGACCAGATGCGAGATGACATTCTGCGTGGAAATCTGCCCTTCGCCAATCGCCACGAACACGGCTTCGGCATTGGCGAGATTCAGCTCATCAGCAACACCGACCAACGCTTCGGGAGTCAGCAGAGTCGCAATCGGAAGATTGCGCTTGCGCATGGCTCGTGTCAGCTCGTCACGACCTTCTTCGATGGCCTCGGTACGACGCTCCTTGCTGAACCATTGGCGAATTTTGTTGCGTGCCTTCGGGCTCTTGGTAAAGCTCAACCAGTCACGAGACGGACCAGCCGATTCGGACTTCGACGTAAGCACCTCGACGGTGTCGCCGTTTTCAAGCTTGGTGTCGAGCGGTACCAGACGTCCGTTCACGCGGGCGCCATGGTACGGTGGCCGACTTCGGTATGCACCGCGTAAGCGAAATCGATCGGTGTCGCCTCGGCAGGCAACGATACGATCTTACCTTTTGGAGTGAACACGTAGACTTCGGCAGCACCCAGATCTTCCTTCAGGGAGCCAAGGAATTCATTGGAATCCGGGGTCTCACTCGTCCAGTCGGCGAGCTGCTGAATCCACTTGAAATTGTCAGCCTCGCTCAGCTCCTGGTTCTCGCCACGTTTACGATCGGACTTATCGGGCGAGCTCAGCGCACGGCCAGCTTGACCGTTCTCCTTGTACTTCCAATGCGCGGCGATACCGAATTCCGCACGGCGATGCATGTCCCACGTACGAATTTGAATCTCGACAGGCTTGCCGCCAGGCCCCACCACCGTGGTATGCAGGCTCTGGTACATGTTGAGCTTTGGCATGGCGATGTAATCCTTGAAACGGCCCGGAACGGGGTTCCAACGCGCATGCACCGCACCCAACGCGGCATAGCAATCCTGAATCGTGTCGACGATGATGCGCACACCCACCAAATCGTAGATATTCGCAAAATCATGACCACGTACGATCATCTTCTGATAAATCGAGAAATAGTCCTTCGGACGTCCCGTTACGTACGCCGTAATGTTCTGTTCGTCAAGATCTTCGTTGATCTCCGCGAGAATCTGCTTCAAATACACGTCTCGCTGGCCTGCGCGACGGGCCACCAGCACCACGATCTCGTTGTAGATCTTCGGATAGAGCACTTTGAAGCTGAGCTCTTCCAATTCGGTTTTGATCGCGTTCATGCCGAGACGATTGGCAAGTGGCGCGTACACGTCAAGCGTTTCATGCGCTTTCTTCTGCGCGCTCGGAGTTTTGACGTAACGCCAGGTACGCGCGTTGTGCACACGGTCGGCGAGTTTGACGACCAGCACACGCACGTCGCGGCTCATCGCGACCACCATCTTGCGAATGGTTTCGGCTTGCGCGGAATCGCCGTATTCCATCTTGGAAAGCTTGGTGACGCCATCGACCAAACCGGTCACGGTATCGCCGAACTCGGCGCGGCACTCATCGAGCGTATAGTCGGTGTCCTCAACCGTGTCGTGCAACAGGCCGGCGGCCACAACCAACGGTCCCATGCCGAGATCGGCAAGAATCTGCGCCACGGCCAACGGGTGGATGATGTACGGCTCGCCCGATTTGCGCCGTTGCGAAGAATGCTGCTTGACCGCACGCTCATAAGCGCGCTCAAGAATGCTTATGTCCTCATCGGATGATGGTATTCGCACATCTTCAGGATCGGCTCAAGCGGATCAAGCGGATTCGTGCTGATCTCGCAGCCCAACATTCGGGCAGAATGAACCTCACGCTCAACGTCACCCATCGTCCACCTCCTCGCTCGCAATGCTCCCTATACTACCCGCGCCTCACCGTGCATCCGAGGCATCCGACCGCGTGTTGCACGGCCAAATACCCCCGAAACCATTGAGATGTCAGCGTTTGCCGATTCCTCTGCGACTAAGCCAGTGCGTTCAGCTCAGGAAGCCACGCCTGTGGAACCAAACCCACGCTCAGCGCGATCCGACCCAGGCAGTGTTTCCGCCTCGATGAACTTCGCTTCGACGTAACGCTGAATAACCAGCTGCGCGATACGGTCTCCCGGATGGAACGTCACGGTGTGTTCCGGATCAAGATTGATCAGCGGCACCTTGATCTCACCACGGTACCCCGCGTCGATGGTTCCCGGCGCATTGAGCACAGTCACACCCTGCTTGACGGCAAGACCGGACCGTGGATGCACCAGAGCCACGTAACCCGCTGGAAGGGCGATCGCCACTCCTGTAGGCACCAGTGCCCGCTGGAACGGCTTCAGCGTGACTTCCTCCGTAGTGCGCAGATCAGCGCCAGCGTCACCGGCATGGGCATAATACAATTCCGCCGGATGGTCAGGATCCAGCGACTTTACCAGAACCTCGACGTTTTCCGGTTCGTTATATGCTTCGTCGAACGCCATCAGGCAGCGCACTCCTGACACACCGGCTGACCGTCGTCAGTGGTGTAGGCAAGCTGGCTACGGTGCTTCACCAGGAAGCATTCGGAGCAGATGAACTCGTCACCCTGCATAGGAATGACGGTCACCGAGGCGTCCTCATTGCTGAGGTCCGCACCGGGCAGCTCGTAATCTTCGGCGATGGCGTTCTCGTCATCGTCCATATCGTTGGAAGTGTTCTGGGAGCTCTTGCCCAAAGCCTGGAGCGACTCCTCGTCCTCGTCTTTGTTGCGCGGGGAATCATAATCCTGTGCCATCGAGATTCCTTTCGTCATCTATGGTGCTTATGCGCCATAGGATACATGACTTTTACCCCGCATAGGATACACGAATCGAAATACTCGTAAAATCCGACACGTGGGGCACAATGGAATAAACAGAAATTCTTGAAGGAAAGTGGTGTGTTGTGCCTGGGAATTCACTCGAGGAAGCGCGGTTCGATCATGTCAGCGACACCGGTGAACTCGTCTTTGTTTCAGGTGCCGGAAAGTTCGCTGTAAAGATCGACGAAGCGCTTGAAAGAGCCATTTTGGAGGCCAAGCAGATTCGTTCCGAAGTACAGGAGGAACAGAAGACACGCATCCACCCACCCTGCCGATTTCGCAATTCAATCGTTGATTCGCGCTGGCGCCGATCCCGCGCGTGTCGCGGAAAGATATTCGTTAAGCGAAGCGCTTGTTCGGCGTTTCTCGGCTTCGGTCGAAACGGAAAAGCAATATGCGATCGAGCAGTTTCTCGCCGTTCCAGCGCCGAAGGAAAGCCGCGTACGCACGCTTTCCGAACTGATCGAACGCACTTTTGCGGCAGCGCGGGTGCGCTTGGAAGATGTGACTTGGAAGGCCACCAGACTTGGCTTGGAGCCTTGGAAAATCAGCGCTCAGTTCGTCTCCTCCGGTCACAATGTCTGCGCGGAATGGTCGTGGGACATGCACGACAATGCCGTAAGCTGCCTGAATTCCGCAGCACGAAAACTCATTGGAGAACAGGACACGTCGAAAGAAGGACACGCCGAGAAACACGCCGATGAAAATTTTCTCGTGTCACTGAATCTTCCCGGAAATTCCGCACGGTCGGCGCGTATCGAGCAAACGGTGTCCGCATGGAACACGCCCGAGCCGTCCATGCCTGCGGCCCGTCCCGCGGCAGCGCCTTCCGTTCCGATCGCACCAATCGGCGGCGTGTCTAATGAATCCGACACGCCTGACACGCCGAACGCGCCAGCCATCGCATCCGACTTGCCTCTGCCGAGCCGACCGGAGAACCCTGCTGCAGGAGCCAATACAGCCAGCGCAACAAACACCGACACACGCAATACCGTTCCATCCACGCCGGAGCCTGCTTCGAACATGGCGAACGAGAACCAGACACTTGACCCGCATAGCCAGAACACCACCAAATCGAAGCGGCGTGCCGGACGTTCCGCCGTGCCAAGCTGGGACGAAATCCTGTTTGGCGACTGAAGTTAGGCCACGTCGATCAAGCAGGGAATGTCGGATTCGAGCATGGTGAGCGACCCGTGCACGTTGGCAGGTGCATCGCCTTTTCTGCTTGCGTACGTGAGTCCACAATAGTGACGGCTTTGGCGGCCGATACGATCACATCGCCGATCATCGGTTCGACGCGAGCTTCCACCGGCCCATACACGCCTTCATCCATTGCCTGCGAGCGCGTGCGCACCTGCGCACGGTCCTCCAGCACGCTGCGCCATCGTGTGGCGATGTCTTCTGGATTCTCGCCTTGTTCCGCGTAGAGCATGACGCAACGCGGTTCACCGCCGACATGGGCGACGCCCTGCATGAGCGCTGATCCTGTGCAATGTCAATCACGGATTCGGGATCAGTGGTGATCATACCGTGGTCCGCCACAATCACAATCAATGTGCCTTTGGGCACGCTACGGCGAAGAAGGCCGAGTTGCCCGTCGACACGCTCGTACGTGCCGATCCATTTGTCGGAATCCCAACCGTAATTGTGCCCGATCTTATCGGCGTCCCTCAGATACAAATATGTCAGACCGGGCGTTTTTGCCGCTTGCGCCGCGGCTGCAATCCGTTTTCGCGGATCATCGTTGGAAATGTAGTCGCTGCCCCGTAGCGCCGCCTGCGTCAACGCGGAAAAGGCGAATTTCGGCAGTCCAGAACTGGTCACTCGAACATCCTGCGCGCTCAGCCGTTCGAAAATGGTCGGTTGTTGCTGCAATTCAAGCGGAGGAATTGCGTTTTTGAAGGAAATCAGCTGGCATATTTCATCGGTTTTCGGATTGAGCTGCGTGTAGCCGGTCATACCGGTCATACCGGGGCATGTTCCCGTACCGAAGGTAGACATGGCTGCGACGGTGGTGCTTGGCATGCATGTTGCGATGGGACGTTGATTGGCGGTGTCGTTCATCAGCGCACGCAAGTAGGGGCATGTCCCAGCCTCATGTTGAGATTCCAGTAGCCGAGACCGTCCACGAGCGCCACAACCACGGAAGTCGCATCGGGAATGCCGAGTGCTCCCTGCAAACGCTTCGGATCAGGATGGACTGCCGTTGGCATGGGGGTATCCGATGGCGTTGGAACAGCAGGAAGTACCGATGACAGGTGCAACGCTCCCCACGGGTTCCTTCAGATGACACGTCATCGCCGTAGCATGCCGGTTCGGTCATGGTGAGCAGCTCTTCGACGCTTGGCACTTCAACACTCATAATTCCCATTCAAGCACCGCGGCGGTACCGGCTGGTAGCATTGCTAGGTTGATTACCATTACTTTTCCGTGAGGAGATTCACCGCATGGTGTCGCACCGCAAACCGGCAAAACCAGCCTTTGACCCGCGTACGGTCAAAGAGAACATCGTCGAAACACCGCTGAATGAGGAGATGAGCAAGTCGTTCCTCGAATACGCGTATTCGGTGATCTATGCCCGCGCGTTGCCTGATGCCAGAGATGGTCTGAAGCCGGTGCAACGCCGCATCATCTATCAGATGGGCCAGATGAATCTCAATCCTGATCGTCCGTATATGAAATCGGCCCGTGTGGTCGGCGAGGTTATGGGCAAGTTGCACCCGCATGGCGACTCCGCCATCTATGAGGCGATGGTTCGTCTTGCGCAGCCGTTTGCGATGCGATTGCCGTTGGTGGATGGCCATGGTAACTTCGGTTCCCTTGACGACGGCCCTGCGGCCTCCCGTTACACTGAGGCGCGTATGGGCCAGGCAGCGCTTGGCATGAATGCCAATATCGGTGAGAATACCGTTGATTTCACGCCGAATTACGATAACAAGCTGCAGGAGCCGACTGTTTTGCCCGCTGCGATTCCGAATCTGCTGGTCAATGGCGGTTCCGGTATTGCCGTCGGCATGGCCACGAATATGGCGACGCATAATCTGGGCGAGGTGGTTGCCGCGGCCAAGCATCTGATGCATCATCCTGATGCCACGTTGGAAGAGCTTATGCGCTATGTTCCAGGTCCGGACTGGCCAAGTGGCGGCGTGATCGTTGGGCGTAACGGCATTCGTGAGGCGTATGAGACCGGACGTGGCGCGTTGACCACGCGTTCAGTGACGCATATCGAAAATGTGACGGCCCGTAAGAAAGCCATCGTCGTGACGGAACTGCCGTTCATGGTGGGGCCCGAACGAGTGCTGGAACGTATTTCCGAGGGTGTGAAGAATCGCAAGCTGGAAGGTATTTCCGGGGCGATCGACTTGACGGATCGTCATAACGGCACTCGTCTTGTCATTGAAATCAAAACCGGTTTCGATCCGAACGCCGTGCTTGCGCAACTGCTCAAGCACACGCCGTTGCAAGACAATTTCACTATCAACAATGTGGCGTTGGTCAACGGCGCCCGCACACCATGGGTTTGAAGGAAATGCTTCAGGTGTGGGTGGACCATCGTCGTGTGGTGATTCGCCGTCGTAGCGAATTCCGTAAGAAGAAGGCGTTGGAGCGTCTGCATTTGGTCGAAGGCTTCTGCTTGCGATGGTCGACATTGACGAAGTGATTCAGGTGATTCGTTCGTCTGACGATGCTGATGCCGCGAAGACGAAGCTGATTGCCGTATTCGATTTGGATGAGATTCAGGCACAGTACATTCTTGACTTGCGTCTGCGTCGTCTGACGAAAATGAGCCGCATCGAGCTTGAGTCGGAACGTGACGATTTGAAGCAACGTATCGAAGAGTTGGATCGTATTCTCGCTTCCGCCGAAGCGCTCGACAATGTGGTGATCTCCGAAATGGATGAGGCCGTCGCCACGTATGGCACGCCTCGTCGAACCGTATTGCTGGATGAGGATGCCGATGGTAAGCTTGTGCCTGTTGTGGCGCATGGTGATGATGGCGTGTCCGCTTCGGCTATGGCCGCAGCCCGTGCCGCCGCAACGGTCTCTTCCGCAGCAGCTGATGTTGCCGCAGCCGCTAAGGCAGCGACGAAGGCCGGTGAAGACAATGTGGCCGCTGTGGCATTGCAGATTGACGACGAACCATGTGCGGTGATGCTGTCGGCCACGGGTTTGATCGCGCGAACCTCCGAAGATGCGTTGGAACGTTGGGAGAATCGTTCTTCTGCCGACAAACGTGTGAAGGACGATCAGATTATTTCGATTTTCCCTACCACCACACGTTCCTCATATGGTTTGATCACATCTGCCGGCCGTCTGATTGTGGCGCATGTCGTGGAGTTGCCGGTTGTGTCTGCGGATGGTCCGCTCCATGTGACTGGCGGCGTCCATGCCGAAGAGTTGATCGGTATGACGGAAAATACCGATCCGATTCGCGGCGAACGCGTGATTGCTGCGATTGCCATGCCAACTGCCGATGATTCCGGTGATCATGCCGCAGAACCTGCTCCTCTTGCATTGGGCACGCGTAATGGCGTGATCAAGCGTTGGAATCGTGAGTCGCCCACCACGATGGATTCATGGAGCATCATCGATTTGAAGGATGACGATGAAGTGCTGGCTGCCGCTGAAGCGCGCGATGAGGATCGACTGGTGTTTGTTTCTACCGACTCGTCTTTGCTGACGTTTGATGCGAAGAACGTACGCCCTCAGGGCCGTACCGCGGGCGGCATGGCAGGTATCCGCTTGGCTGAAGGCTGCTCGGTTGCGCGTTTGCGGTGATTCCCGCCAACAAGGTGGCTTGGAATTACGAGGAGGGAGACAATGGCCTGTTCTCCGCGTCTGGAGCCGTGGTGTTGACGGTTGCCGGCGATTCCGAAGCACTGCCGGGCACGGAGAATGGTTCAGCGAAGGTAACCCCGTTGGAGATGTACCCGACAAAGGGTCGCGGTACCGGTGGCGTGCGTTCGCAGCGTTTCCTTAAGGGCAGGATACGTTGATCCTCGCTTCGTGGGCACATATCCGGTACATGCTTCCACGGAGGGCGGTGCCGGTGTGGAATCGCCGAAGCCGGATATGCGTCGTGACGGTTCTGGTACGGAACTTTCCGCGCCAATCGCCATCGTCGGCTGACCCATTGCAATGTGACGTGCCCGCGTTTTACGAAGTTTGGAATCGTTTAGGATTCCGTTCGTAGGACGCGGGCATTGTTGTTCCTGCGTTTTCGTCCGCGCTGTCACTATGCATTAGCGATGATGATCTTTTTCAACAGTAAAGTTTCATGCCTTGCGGACTATCGACGAAACCTGCGGCGTAAAGGATTTGCCGGTATTCATTGCGTGCTTTCAATGATGTTCCGTTCATTTCGCTGAAGCTGATGCTGCCGCTGGGTTGGCGCTGCAATACGTAGGCAAGTTCGGCGCATGACGGTCTTAATATTGTTTCGTCTGCGGTGAAGCTGACAATTTTATGGCTTTTTGGTACGGAGAACAGTACCGGTTCGCCTTGTTTGAGCACAATGATGGAACCGGATCTGCGTGCTGGTTTGAGGTAATCCTGTTCTGGCCAGGCGATTGCGGAACCAGTGAGATTGGCGGGATCGATCACGTCGAGCGCAACGCAGGATTGACTGTGCCATTGCGTGTCGCTGCGCAGCGCGTCGACGGTGTCTCGTTCCGCGAATTGTGCCGCGCCAAACCTTTCACGAACATGCCTCGGACCAGTGTGCCATGTTCTTCCATTCGTTTGAGTACCGGATAGAGCGCTGAAAATCCTCCGGCAATCCGTTCCTTGTCAACCAAAGGAGCGGCAATCACGCCGTATCGGTCCAGTAATGAGTCGATGAGCGCCAGCTCACGCTCCTCTACACTTGCCGTATGCGCCATGCCAATGCCGGTATCGCTGTTTTCGAGCATGCCCGGCTCGATAACACCGTCTAGTGGTTTGTTTGGCATAACGGTTCGCCCGTCGCCACAAGATACTGCGGACCATAATCCACTCAGCGCCAACGGTGTTGGAGGACGCATGGTGACGCGTCTACGCGCGGCACGACGGGGTGCGCGAACGGTTTTGCTCCGTGCAGAAGCGCTCGTACTGGTGCGAACGAACTGTTCGTCATTTTCCCCTGCCATACCAGTGACCATAAGGCTTCTTCGAACTGCCGCTCGCCCCATGCCGGAAAGATGATTTCACCCGTTTCGGGGTTCACCTGCGCTTCGGCATGCTCAAGCCAGATGGTTTTGTCACGGCTGAAAGCAGTTGAATAGGAAATGCTCCGCCACCGCTTAACGCCGTTAACACGGCATCCGGCATGGTCAACGTTTCATTATCGTTCAGCTTATCCACCGCCGATTCAGGCTGGTTGAGCAGCAAGGAACCTGCTGGATAGAAGGCGATCTCACCAGCTTCTTTGGCGTTGGATCCACTTGCTTTCGAACCGACCCACACCACATCCGACGATGAGATGAGTTCGTCGAGCATACTAGCTGATAGTCACGCACACGTGCCGGGAATACCATGGACTCCCATACCGAAGCGTTCAGGAACACGCCTTCCAACTGCTCGATGACACGCATCAGACCATCAACGCCTTCGTAGCGTTCACCTCCAACAGGGCCAACGCCCTGACGATTAAGCAGAAACGCCTGATAGACGCTCGGATCGACCGGTTTGACGGCCTTTCTGCCTTGGCAAGAGACAATGCTCGAATACGCCGGAAAACAATCCTTGTGGAGCCATTGCTGAATATCGTTCTTTTCGGAAGTCTCACCTGAATCAGTGAATCTTCCTTGATGAGTTCTCCTCGGGCATCCAGTTCATCAAGCGCATGCACCGCCTGAGCCGCGTCAATGCCCAGTTCGGCAATCATCTTGTCAGCGGTGAATGTCCATGCGTTTTGGCGTATCTTGTTACGCGCCCGCTGATATCTTCTTCGGCGAGATCATTCCAGAATGTTCGCCCAGCAAGCTCGCCCTCACTTGTGTAATAGCTTCGGCGTCCAACAACGATGCCATATCCGTGCTTCCTAGAAGCCGTTCGAGCACTTCCAGATCCATGGACAGCAACTGCGTGCTTCGTTCGGCTTGGGGCACGTCATACTGGTACATCACCGATCCAACGAAGCCGAACAGCATGTTCTGCGCAAACGGAGAAGGTGTTTCAGTAGTTGCCTCCGATAAAAGTATTGTTCCCGCATGCAGGCCTGTCATAATCGTGCGTAATGCCGGCAAATCATATACGTCCTGCAGGCATTCGCGCGCAGTTTCCAACAAGAGGGGGAAGTTCTTGCAAGTACGAGCCGCATTCAACAGTTGCGCGGCCTTCAACCGCTGCTGCCAGAGAGGCACACGCTTACCGGGACGTGTGCGCGGCAGAAACAGTGATCTGGCCGCACATTCGCGGAATCGAGCCATGTAAAGCACGCTTTCGCCAACTTGCGTCTCAACAGTGCGTTGCAATTCGTCCACGTCGAATAGCAACAGCTCACGTGTAGGCAAATCGCCATAACCGTCCGGCAATCGTAAAACAATGCCATCGTCGACCGCGTACACTTGACCGTCGAAACCAAACCGCTGTTTGATTCGAGTGGTGATGGCTAACGCCCAAGGCTCATGCACGCGCCTACCATATGGTGAATGGATGATGATGCGCCAATCTCCGCCTTCATCCCGGCAACGCTCCACCACGAGATCACGATCCGAAGGAATCGTACCGGTCGCTTCACATTGCTCGTCAAGCAGTTTGGCAAGATTGCTTATGGCATTATGGTCGAGACCATCTCGCTCCAAACGTTGCGCGGTCTCACGGTTGAACTGTGCTTCCAATACAGTCTGAGCCGTATTCTGATCACCATTCTTTGCTGGTTCACGCCTATGCAATCCTTGGCTGAGCTCACGCGTCAAACGCCCTTGCGCCAATCCGAAACCATAATCACGCCCATCCTGATCCCCATGCCAAAATGGCAAGCGCGCGGTGCGCCCGGGAGCAGGAACCACCACTACCCTATCTCGTGTGATCTCCTGAATCTGCCAGGTGGAAGTCCCCAAAGTGATGACATCTCCCACGCGGGATTCGTATACCATTTCCTCATCAAGCTCGCCCACTCGCCGAGGACCTGGACCAGAGCCCTCTTCTGGAAGCACCACCGCGTACATGCCACGGTCGGGTATGGTGCCGCCACTGGTCACCGCCAAGCGTTGCGCTCCTGGACGTGCGGAAATCAGCTTTGCCTCTTCGTTGTATTGTAGCGGTGGACGGAATGCGGAAAAGCTCTCACTGTTGTAGGCGCCCGTCATCATGCCGATGACAGCGTCGAACATAGACCGGTCGAGATTTTGGAAAGGTGCGGAACGACGCACAAGCTCGTACCAATCGTTCGTGGAAAGATCTTCCATGGCCGCGGCTGCGACGGTCTGCTGTGCGAGCACGTCCAGAGGGTTGCGGGGCATATGCAATGGTTCTATAACCCCTTCCCTCATGCATTCCATGCTGGTTGTTACGCCAATAATCTGTTGGCGGGTTATGGGGAAGAACAACGCGTGCGAGACTCCGCCGACATTGTGGTCGGCACGGCCCACTCGCTGCAATCCCGATGCGATCGACAATGGGGCGGCCACCTGAACCACGAGATCCACCGAACCCATATCGATGCCGAGTTCCAGGCTGGAAGTGGCCACCACGCAACGTAATTCGCCGCGTTTTAACTGTTCTTCGATCTGTTTACGTCTATCTTTTGACACGGACCGTGATGAGCCATGGCAATCGCATCAATGTCTTCATGCGATTCAACCAGCATGGTGGTGGATCCCACCACCGAGTCATAGTGCCCGGCAAATTGCTCGCGGCCTCCGGTGAGCCCAAGTCACGGTGCTCACTCAGATCAGTTGCCACCGTGCCCTGTTTCGACTCCGCATACATGTCGTTGAGCCGTGCGGTGAGCTTCTCCGCCAGTCCACGCGAGTTGACAAATATCAATGTGGTTCGGTGCCGCAACACCTCGTCGAGAATGGACCGTTCAATGACCGGCCATACCGAACCGCCTGTAGCGCTGGTGTCGAGCATATTGCGCAATGGTTCCACGGCTTTTAAATCCATGGCCGGAACAGCGCCGGGGTTCACCACCGTTACCGGTTGCGAACCACCGAGAAACCGTGCTACTTCCTCAACGGGATTAACGGTTGCCGAAAGCCCTATGCGTTGCACTGGATGCCCAATCAACTTATCAAGGCGTTCGAGCTGACAGCGAGGTGCGCGCCGCGTTTGTACCTGCGACCGCATGAATCTCGTCGACGATCACCTCTCCACGCTCGTCAATATGCTGTTCGCCTTGGAGGTGAGCAGCAGGAATAGTGATTCCGGCGTGGTGACGAGAATATCCGGCGGATGGCTGACGATTCTTCGACGTTGTTCAGGTGTGGAGTCGCCGCTGCGCATGGCCACTTCGACATCGGGGATGGGCAGCTCCATCGCCTCATACTGCTGGGAAATTCCCTGCAATGGCAGTTCAAGGTTCTTCGCCACATCAGCGCCAAGCGCCTTCAGAGGCGAAATGTATAGCACTTTGACGCCACGCTTCGTTTTCTTGCGGGAGCCTTTCCCTGCAGCTTTTTGTTCCGCATGGCTCTTGGCTGCCGCGATTTCGCCATGAACATCCACTCCTGCGGAACGCGTCCCGCCCGCCATAAGCCGGTCAAGAGCCGAAAGGAACGCACAAAGGGTTTTACCCGACCCTGTGGGCGCCACAACGAGCACGTTCTCGCCGGAATGGATGGCCGGCCACGACCTGCTGCTGGACTTCAGTGGGCCGACTGAACGCATGTTTGAACCATGCCTTGGTCGGCTCTGAAAACAGGTTCAAACATTCGTACATACGTTCGATGATCGCATTACCGCAAGACGTTATTCATCTTCGTCGGCAACCCATTCGAGCACATCTCCCGGTTGACAACATAACGTCTCGCATATGGTATCAAGCGTGGAAAACCGTATCGCCTTGGCCCGCCCGTTCTTC
>ENA-OQIC01000331-OQIC01000331.1-human-gut-metagenome-genome-assembly--contig:-NODE-331-length-21319-cov-1.717676_pt1 | contig 21319 bp, 28 predicted proteins | sample MGYA00242572_ERZ504736 | MGnify/ENA primary metagenome ERZ504736 (study PRJEB26092, sample SAMD00036201) | human gut metagenome | host: Homo sapiens | study: EMG produced TPA metagenomics assembly of...
CGAGATCCCTGCTGGATATCAGCTTGGAATCGATATCTGTCTTTAAAGCGATCTTGTTAAAAGACCGGGAAGCAATAACCAAGCGAAGATTATTCCGAATGTAATGATTGATAAGGATAAAGTCAGATGCCCTACCCATATACCTACCGTATAAGCGAAAACGACTCCGCCGATAGCGAAAATAGCCCCGCCTATACCCGCGAGTGTTATTCCCGGAAGAAGGAATATCTCAGCCAGTATCAGTAGGATGGCCGCTACCATGAGGAAGACGATGATGGCTATGTCCAGTAGCATAGTTCTTCTTATTTATGGTTGTTTCTTAGGTATACGATCTCTGCGTTACGTGCCTTTTTCTCCCATTCGTCCGGTTGAGCGAGCAGGTTGTTTAACTTTTCTTCCGCATCAAGAATCGTAGCTTCAGTTGTTCTCGCTTCGCCTTATTCCCTTTGATGTAGCTGGCTCGTAAACTCTCTAGTTTCTCATTTAGCTCCTTGATCTGTCTATGGATGGAAACTACTTTCTCGTAGTAGTTCTTCGCTTCCGGACTTTGGATATCGTCTAAGGTGTAATAAACGATATCATCATGGATCGGGAACGTGAAATCTTTCTTTATTTCTATACGTCCATAAGGAATCTCGGTATGAGCTAAATGAATAAGCTCTTCGTAATTCGATCCGGGTTTCCATGAATCCTTGATCGAGGCAATAGAGGCCCGGGCACGTTTTAGTTCGATATCCTCGCTATCTACTCGCTCGCGGTTGTCATTCGGGATGAATAGGTATACGCAGACTTTTCCTTCCGGTTGATAGCGGTCGGAAACGAACCATCCCAATTGCTTGGCTTCGTCGATCACCATCATATAATCGTTAAACGGGGAGTTATAGGCATGCCCAATTGCTCCGGTGTAAGATAAGTATCGGAATTGATGTTGTAGCGAGTGACGAATAAATCATATCCGCCCAGAGAGCCGTTCCCTTTGGATGCGTAATAAATCGTTACGCCATCGGATAGCACGAATGGATACCCATCGTCGGCGTCACTATTGATATTCATCGGTAACTGTTTCTCGTCTCCCCATTGATCCATGAGCTTGGATTGGGTAAAAAGACAATTGTGGTTACCGTCTGTCGAGTGGGCGTAATAAATCTTATCCCCCTTCTGGTTCATGTATACCGATGAGTTGCCCGGATCGTTAGTCTGGAAGAAATCTTGGTAAGTGGTCAACGTACCGCTTTCCTCGCTTAAGGTATAGGCTGATAAGAAATCATCTTTATCAACGACCAAGCTATCGATAATCTGGACATTCTCTACCTTATCAAGCATACGGCTTGCTTTGTTCGCCAAGTCCATACGGATCTGGTAAGGCTCCACATCTTGTTTCTTTTTTGTTAGGAGGGTGATGTATTCGTCGAACATCTCCTCGGCTTCGTCAAAACGATAGGTCTGGTAGTATACTTCTCCAAGGTATCGATAAGCGTCTTGTACCCTACGCTTTACGGCAACCTTAAGATGTTTCTCCGCTCCTGCTAAATCTCCGGTCTCGAAACAGCAAACACCATACCATTGATTGTAAGAGGCATTGCTTGGCGCTTGTTTCACTAGTTTCTCGAACACAGGTTTTGCTTCTGCGTATTTCCCGTCGTTATATAATTTTTTTGCCTGATCAAGACTTTGCGCATGTAGTTGCATTCCTCCGCATAGGAGTGTAACTCCTAGCGTATAAAGCAGCTTTTTGGATAACCGTTTCATTTTGTCTATTCTAGATTATATAGTTATGCAGTTTCAAAGATAAGAATATTTTTGTAGAGGCATACAAATCGAAAAGATAAATATATAATTTTGCGCCCGTAAAGGAAGTATATGGCAAAATTGACAGAGGACGAACGTTTGTTTCGCAAGATAGAGGATTAAGGTAAAGAGAGCGATTTTCGACTATGGCTTGATCAATGATGGCGACCGGATCTTGGTCGGGTTGTCCGGAGGAAAAGATTCCTTGGCTTGGTGGATTTACTGGGGCGCAGGTCGAAAATCTATTGTCCTCGGTTTGAGGTCGTGGTAGCACATATCGTGATGACGAATATCCCTTATTGTTCGGATCGGGAATATCTTAGAAGTTGCGCAGAGGAGCATGATTTGCCTTTCATTGTCCATGAGACAAGTTTCGATCCTTCTACGGACACTCGCAAATCCCCCTGCTTTTTATGCTCTTGGACTCGCCGGAAAGCTTTGTTTGAGATCGCTAAGGCTCATAAATGCAATAAGATTGCGCTAGGGCATCATCAAGATGATATCCTAGAGACACTGTTGATGAACCTGACCCACCAAGGGGCTTTCGGAACAATGCCTCCCCGGTTGAGAATGGATAAGTTTGATATGGAGATTATCCGTCCGATGTGTCTGGTGGAAGAGAGGGAGTTGATTCAGGTCGCCGTATGGAAAGGGTACCGGAAACAATTGAAGAACTGTCCTTATGAGTCGGGTTCCAGTCGTTCGGATATGAAAGAGCTGCTGAGAAGTCTGGAAGCGATCAATCCGGAGGCTCGTTACAGCCTTTGGGGGAGCATGACGAATATACAAGAAGATTATTTACCTCGAAAATAAGATAATATGCAAAGTGTTTATACAATTTTATTGTTGATCGTGTCTAATATTTTTATGACATGCGCTTGGTATGGTCATTTGAAGATGAAGCAACAGTTTAGCTGGTTCGAGCATCTTCCTTTGTTTGGCGTAATCCTGTTTAGTTGGTTTCTCGCTTTTTTTGAGTATTGTTTCCAAGTACCGGCGAATCGCATCGGTTTCCGGGATAACGGGGGACCGTTCAACTTGATTCAATTGAAAGTGATCCAAGAGGTGATTACGTTGGTGGTATTCGTGGCCTTCAGTACCATCGCTTTTAAGGGGGAGTCGTTTAAATGGAACCATGCGCTTGCTTTCGTATTCTTGGTAGCGGCGGTTTATCTGGTTTTCAAGAAATAAAGTCGTTGCATTTGGCTTTGATAATCAGCGGAAAACCTTGATGCCTATTGTAAGATGCTTACAATGCCTATTCAAGCATGTTTATAATGCCCATTGTAAACACCTTATAATGGGCATTGTTAAAACGCTATATGATCTGTTGGCTCAGATGTGTAAATATAGCTTCGGTCTCATCCGGATGGAACCATGTTATTTCTGGGTCCCGTTTAAACCAAGTCATTTGCTTCCGGGCGTAGACCCGGGAGTTTCGTTTGATTTTCTCCACGGCGAGGTCTAATGTCCATTCTCCGCTGAAGTAATTGAATAATTCTTTATAACCTACCGTGTTCAAGGAATTCAAATGACGGAAGGGATAAGCCCGGCGAGCCTCTTCCAATAATCCTTCGCTCATCATTAGATCTACACGTTGGTTGATGCGGTCGCATAATTCGTCGCGATCTCTATTAAGCCCTACTTTGATGATCCGGAACGGACGCTCTTTCTTAATGTTCGTGCGGAAGGAGGAGTAAGGCTTGCCTGTCATCCGGCAAATCTCTACGGCATGGATCACTCGTTTATAATTATTCCGGTCCACTTCCTCATAATGGACAGGGTCTGCTTCTTTTAATTCAGCGAGGATAGGGGCTAGTCCCTCGGTTTCAAATTGCATGTATAGGGCATCCCGGATCTCCGGTGTAACTGTCGGGATATCGTCAATACCTTTACATACGGCATCGATGTACATCATAGAGCCTCCGGTCATTACGACGGTCGGGATCGTTTTATGTAATTCGGATAGGAGGGAGACCACGTCTTCCTCGAAGTTGCTGGCGCTGTAATAATCGGTAAGCGAGAGAGTGCCTACCATATAATGCTTGACACGAGCCATTTGTTCCGGTGTAGGGGCAGCCGTGCCGATCGGAAGGTCTTTATAGAGCTGACGGGAGTCGGAAGAGATAATCGGAGACGCAAAACGTTCCGCCACTTGGAGGCTTAACTCGGTCTTTCCGACTCCTGTCGGCCCAAGTAATATAACGAGGGAATTCATCAAAAGCGCTCGTCGTCGTAAGGATTATCCATCGGGCCTTCGCCTAAACCGTCGAAGCCGCTTTTGTCTAATTCGTCCATATCGTATTCGGAATCCCCGTAAAAATCTTCTCCTACGTCCGTACTGCCGTTCTTAGCCTCGAACTCATCGAAAGAAACTATTTGGGCGGGAGGCGTACCTACGATTTGCTGCAAATAGGAGCATCCAAGTCTTTTCCCGGAACGATCTCACGAAGTTCCATGAAGAAGGCACGTTCGGTCATATAATCGAAAACGAAAAGTAGTTTTTGGTGCTCGTCTTCCAACAATTCTTCCAGTTGAGTATCGGCCATGACATAGCTGTCTTCCTCGGAAGAGGTATCCATCTCCACTAATGTGATCTCTGTCTTTTTACTCCAGTCATCGTCACATATGAAGAAAGAGGTCATTTGATCCTTTGTATAACCTACAGAGTCGAGGATGGCGTTTTGCAAATCCAAGAAAGTAGACTCGGAATCAATCTTGATCTCGCGCTTGAAGTCATCTGCTTCATCTGATAGGATTAGAAATCTAAATAGCATAGTCGTTTAGTTTTATTATCGCCTCAAAAGTAGTAAAAATATGGATATACCCAATATACGTCGCTATAAATAATGAAAGAGGGTGTGCGTCTGATCCCTGTATGGGATTTCTTCTGAACCTGAGGCTGAGATATTAGCGGCAGTTGTCACCTTGAATAGGAATGGATGAACTACCTTAAGGACGGAACGATCCGTCCTGACACCATGGCTCCAGGATTAGGCGAAGCTTGAGGCACGTATGGAAGGACATATGGAAGGACTGGCGGAAGGTAAGGCGGAAGCGAACCTAGAAAACGCCAAGAAGATGAAAGCCATGGGGATCGATCTTGAAATGATCCGGCAGATCACGGGAATTACCCTATAAATAACCTTTTGGTGACATAAATAGCGAATCGCGCAAACCCCTCATCGTAAGATGTGGATTTGCGCCGATTTGTTTTGGTTGTCCGGATGTTTGTGTCGCTTATTCGTCGATCGAACCTCTTACGATACCCCGGCTGGAAGACTTGATGAAATTGAGGATCAAATCCCGTTCCTCGCTAGGCTCGTACTCGGTCTCGATCGCTTTCAGCGCCTCCGTATTATTCAAGCCTCGGGTATACAGCGTGCGATAGATGTCTTGAATCAAGAATACCTGCTGATTCGTGAATCCCCGGCGACGTAAACCTACGATATTGATACCGCAATAAACGATCGGATCACGGCCGATCAAGGTATAAGGGGGGATATCTTTTCCGATACGAGAACCGCCTTGTACCATCACGTGCTTGGATATACGCGTGAACTGATGCACCAAGGAACCTCCGCTTACGATAGCGAAATCATCAATCTCTACCTCCCCGGCGATTTGCGAAGCGTTACCGATGATAATATGGTCTTTTAAGACGCAATCATGGGCACGTGCGAATAAGCCATGATTAAGCAATCGCAGCCTACCACGGTCTTACCTTTGGAAGCCGGTACCCGGTTGATCGTCACGCATTCGCGAAGCGTCGTGTTATCTCCGATTTCCGCCGTCGTGGTTTCTCCCGCGAATTTCATGTCTTGAGGGATACCGGCAACGACCGCTCCCGGGAAAATATTGCAATTTTTACCAATCCGTGCGCCATCCAAGATAACGGCGTGAGAATATATACGGCAATTATCACCGATTACGACATCTTTCTCAATCACGGCAAACGGATCGATAGTTACATTCTGGCCGATCTGGGCCTCTGGATGAACGACTGCTAGAGGAGATATATTCATTATCGTACTTTATCTTATTATTTGTTTTTTACAATCTGAGCCATGAACTCGGCTTCACTAACCAATTTATCACCAACGAATACATACCCTTTCATGGTAGAGATCCCGCGGCGAATCGGTGCCAATAATTCCAGACGTAAGATCAACGTATCGCCCGGAACGACTTTTTGGCGGAATTTCACGCCATCTATTTTCATGAAGTAGGTAGAATAACGCTCTGGCTCATCTACGGAATTCAAGACTAGCAAACCACCTGTTTGTGCCATAGCCTCAACCTGTAGAACTCCCGGCATGACCGGCTCCTGAGGGAAATGCCCTTGGAAGAACGGTTCGTTGGTCGTGATGTTCTTTACGCCTACGATATAGTTCCCGCCAACCTCGATAATCTTGTCAACCAATAAGAACGGATAGCGGTGCGGCAATAATTCACGGATACGGTTGATATCCATCACCGGCTCACGGTTCGGATCGTATACCGGGGCTTGCACCTCGTTCATCTTGATATCCTTGCGGATCATACGAGCTAACTGGTTATTGATCTTATGTCCCGGACGGGTAGCGATCACACGTCCGCGGATCGGCTTACCGATCAAGGCGATATCTCCGATCACGTCGATCAATTTATGACGTGCCGGTTCGTTATCGAATACAAGCGGCTTGTTATTGATATAGCCTAATTCCTGCACGTTCTTGTGAGGGATGTTCAGCATATCTGCCAATTTGTCCAAAGATTCTTGCGGTATCTTTTGGTCGTAGATAACGATCGCGTTGTCTAAATCGCCACCCTTGATCAAGTTGTGGTTGAGCAACATCTCCACTTCGCGTACGAATACGAACGTACGTGAAGCCGCCAATTCTGTCGGGAATTCGCTGAGATCGTTTAACGTGGCGAATTGGTTGGAAAGCACGGGCGAATCGAATGAGATCAATACGTTCACGCTGAACTTATCATCCGGAAGGATGATCAACGAAGAACCGGTTTCCTCATCTTTTACCTCGATCTTGTGCTTTACGATATAATAATCCTTCGGAGCGTTTTGCTCAACAACCCCTGTCTTTTGGATTTCCTCGGAGAAGAAGCGAGAACTTCCGTCTAGGATCGGAAACTCGGGTGCGTTTACCTCGATCAAGCAGTTATCGATCTCATAAGCGTATAAAGCCGCCATCGCGTGCTCGATCGTACTTACTTGAACGCCATTCTTGCTAAGCACGTACCCCGTTGTGTATTAACCACGTTCTCGGCCAAGGCGTCAATCGTCGGTTGGCCTTCCATATCGACACGTTGATCTTGTATCCATGGTTCTCGGGTGCGGGATTAAACGTAATCTCTATATCTAATCCGGTATGCAACCCTTTTCCTTTCAAGGAGAAACTTGCCGCAAGCGTTTTCTGTTTTTGCATAGGTCTTTATTGTTTATTAATTTCTTTCTTGAGTTGTTCGATCTCCCGTTGCATTTGCCCCAGCGAGCGGTATATATCCGGAAGACGGTTGAAGATCGCGCTGGAACGCATGAAGTTCTTAGCGTTGATCGCCGGCGCCCCGAGCAATGTCGTCGCTTCCTTCACGTCGCTGATAACGCCAGCCTGAGCTCCGAATACGACGTGGTCCGCCACATGGATATGTCCGGCCAAACCAACTTGTCCGCCAAACATACAATGCTTTCCTACTTTTACGGAACCGGCGATGCGACTTGCGCCGCCATCACGGTATTCTCGCCTACCTCCACGTTATGAGCGATTTGTACGAGATTGTCCAGCTTAACGCCTCGGCGAATGATCGTAGAATCCATCACCGCACGGTCAATTGTCGTATTGGCTCCGATCTCTACATCATCCTCGATAATAACGTTGCCTAATTGCGGGATTTTCTTGTAAGTCTCACCTTCGGGAGCGAATCCGAAACCGTCAGCCCCGACTACGCTACCGGCATGAAGGATACAATTATTGCCGATCGTACAATTCTCGTAAACGGTGGCATGCGGATAGAATACGCAGTTATCTCCTACCGTCACGTGATCACCGATATAAGCGTGCGGGTATACCATACAGTTCTTACCCATTTTTACGCCTTCTCCGATGTAGGCGAAGTTACCGACATAACAATCGTCGCTCACGGTCGCGGAAGCGCGATAAAAGCGGTAGAATCAACCCCCTTCTTTTTGCTCTTCGATTGCTCTACCAAATTTAATAACATCGCGAGCGCCGCATAAGCGTTCTCTACTTTTACAAGTGTGGCTCTTATCGGTTGTTCCGGTTTGAAATCATTATTCACCAAAACAATGCTTGCCTCGGTATTATAAATATGATGCGCATATTTAAGATTCGCCAAAAAGGTCAATGTACCTGGCTTTCCTTCTTCTATTTTAGAGAAGTTGCTGACTTTAACGTTCGGATCTCCTTCAATCGTTCCGTTCAGGAAGCCGGCAATTTGTTGGGCTGAAAACTCCATTACTTATTCAATTATATATGTATCTTCGTTGACTGTCCGCTGTTTATAGACAGTTAGTTTGCAAAAATGGTGAAAATTCTTTATATAGCCTATGCTTTGCAGGGAATAATTCCCTTATCATGTAGATAACCGGCCATTTCTTTCTGTACGGCATGTGCCGCCTCACGGGCTACGTTGGCGAAAGCCTCCGTCTTATCCGCGTAAATAATCGCACGGGAAGAATTTACCAAAAGACCGCATTGGTCGTTCATCCGTATTGAGCTACTTCCGCCAAGCTTCCGCCTTGAGCGCCCACGCCCGGGACTAACAAGAAATGATTCGGAGCCTGTTTACGAATATCAAGGAACATCTTGCCTTGGGTAGCGCCCACTACATACATCATTTGCTCGTCGGTTGCCCACTCTTGCGATTTCTTTAATACTTTCTCGAAAAGACGTTCACCATTCGCGTCTTCCGTCATTTGAAAATCATGTGAGCCTTTATTGGAGGTCAAGGCCAATAAGATTACCCAAGCCTCCGGGTAGATCAAGAATGGTTTTACGCTATCCTCGCCCATATAGGGAGCGACCGTTACGGCATCTACCTTGATATGATCGAAGAAAGAACGGGCATACATCTCGGAGGTATTTCCGATATCACCACGTTTCGCGTCGGCGATGATAAATTGATCGGGATAATTCTCCCGTAAGTAAGCCACAGTCTTCTCAAAAGCCATCATGCCCTTTGTACCAAGCTCTCGTAAAAAGCCAGATTCGGCTTGTAAGCGACACAATAATCGGCGGTAGCGTCGATGATGCTTTATTGAACGCGAAAATAGGATCTTCTTCCGACAATAGATGTTGCGGGATCTTTTTTATATCTGTATCTAATCCGACACAAAGGAAGGATTGTTTCTTTTTAATATTCTCGAATAGCTGTTGTTTGTTCATTTTCTTTTCAGTATGAAATGATTGGATGTGTTTACAATTCAGACTCTTTCAATCGCTCAGCGTTCTCCGCTACGATCAGGTGATCCAAGCAATCTTGAATTTCGCCGTCCATAAAGGCTGAAAGATTATAGATCGTGTAATTGATACGGTGATCCGTGATACGCTTGCGGGTAATTGTACGTACGGATCTTCGCGGAGCGGTCACCGGTAGATACCATGGTCTTACGCTTGCTGGCGATATCGTCCAAGTATTTCTGGTGTTCCTTGTCATAAATAAACGAACGAAGACGGGTAAGCGCCCTTTCTTTGTTCTTCGGTTGGTCTCGTGTCTCCGTACATTCGATCAAGATTTCCTCACTCACACCTGTAATGGGGTTCTTCCAGACATAACGCAGGCGAACACCTGATTCCACCTTGTTTACGTTCTGACCACCGGCACCACCGGAGCGGAAGGTATCCCATTTAATCTCCCCTTCATTAATCTCAACATCAAATTCATCCGCCTCAGGCAATACGGCGACCGTGGCGGCGGAGGTATGTACACGTCCTTGCGTCTCCGTAGCCGGTACGCGCTGTACGCGGTGTACACCGGACTCATACTTCAACGTACCGTATACTTCTCGCCCGATACCGTGAAGATGATTTCCTTAAAGCCGCCGGATGAGCCTTCGCTAAAGCTAGACACGCTTATTTTCCATCCCTTCAGTTCGCAATACTTCACGTACATACGATATAGATCACCGGCGAAAAGGGCGGCTTCGTCACCTCCCGTTCCTCCTCGTATCTCAACGATCGCGTTCTTGTCGTCTTGCGGATCAGCGGGAACGAGCAATAATTTTATCTCTTCTTCCAAAGCGGGAATACGTTCGTTGCAGGTATCCAGCTCTTCACGAGCCATTTCCCGCATTTCCGGATCTTGCTCGGACTCAAGCAAGGCTTTCGCTTCCTCGATCCCGTTCAATACTTTCACGTATTCCGAACGAGCTCCCACGATTTTCTCCAAATCACGGTACTCTTTGTTCAGTTTTACGAACCGTTTCATGTCGGCGATCACCGCCGGGTCGGTAATAAGCGTACCGACTTCCTCGAAACGGCTCACTAATCCGTCTAATTTACCAAGTAAACTATTTTCGGCCATTTATCTTTATTAATAGGTGAAGCGACCTTTCTCGCTTTCGATAATCAATTCATTTTTATCAGCTTCCTCTACGAAACCCACGATTTGCGCATCAATACCAAAGCTTTTTGAGATGCTGATTACTTCTTCCGCATGCTCGGGAGCGATGTAGATCTCCATCCGGTGTCCCATATTGAATACCTTGTACATCTCGCTCCAGTCCGTACCACTCTGCTCCTGAATCGTGCGGAATAACGGTGGGATAGGGAAGAGATTGTCCTTGGTTACACGCTTGTTCTCTACGAAGTGCATAACTTTTGTCTGAGCCCCTCCCGAACAATGTACCATGCCATGGATCTGGAGCGTAGTTTATCAAGCAATACCTTAATTACCGGCGCATAGGTACGTGTCGGCGAAAGCACCATCTTTCCGGCGTCGATCCCTAATTCCTCGATCTTATCCGTAAGTTTCAATCCTCCGGAGTAAACCAATTCTTCGGGAACGGCGGCATCGTAGCTTTCCGGATATTTCTGCGCTAAATACTTGGAGAAGACATCATGGCGGGCAGAGGTCAGACCGTTACTACCCATACCTCCATTGTATTCTTTCTCGTAAGTGGCTTGTCCGGAAGATGCCAGACCTACGATCACGTCTCCTCCTTGGATATTCTTATTGTCGATTACGTCCGAACGTTTCATGCGGCAAGTGACTGTACTATCTACGATGATGGTACGAACTAAGTCGCCAACGTCTGCGGTCTCGCCACCTGTCGCATAGCAACCAACGCCCATCTCACGTAACTCTGCCAGCAACTCATCTGTTCCATTGATGATCGCCGAGATCACCTCGCCCGGAACCAACAGCTTGTTACGTCCAATTGTAGAAGAGACCAAGATATTGTCTACGGCACCTACACAAAGCAGGTCGTCGATATTCATGATAAGAGCGTCTTGGGCGATACCTTTCCACACCGAAAGATCTCCGGTCTCTTTCCAGTACATATACGCCAAGGACGATTTGGTACCGGCGCCATCCGCATGCATAATATTACAATATTCAGGATCACCGCCTAAGATATCGGGGATGATCTTACAGAACGCTTTCGGAAAAATTCCCTTATCGATGTTCTTTATCGCGTTGTGAACATCTTCTTTTGAAGCGGAAACGCCTCGCAGGTTATAACGTTGATCACTCATTGTACTATATTATTTGAACCGCAAAGGTAATACTTTTTTATGTTACTTATCTAAGTTTTAAGACATCTCCTTCCTCCGGGATGTAATCTTTGTCTTTTTTATTCATTTTATACAGACTCTTGATCTGGATTCCGTACATCTGCGCGATACTGTGCATAGACTCTCCGACTTGTACCACGTGGTCGTAATTCGGCTTGTCCGCTTTCTTCTTTTTCTTTTCCAGATATACGATATCGCCTTCCTGCAACGGGAAGTCCTCGGGCACCTCGTTGAATTTCATCAACTGCTTGGCCTTGAATCCCATGCTTCGGGCGATCTGGTCGAAACTGTCGTTATCCTTAGCGTATACATAGATCAAACCGTGGGTACGATAGACTTGATAATTGAACACCGGAAGATTTTGCTTCTTGGTAGAGGTCTTCTTTGTTCCCTTACCGGAGTCAAAGCGGTATAACTCATAATCTTCGATAACCTTGATTAATTTATTTGCGTAAGCACGATCGGTGGCGTAACCGCATTTTTGTAGTCCTTTGGCCCAGCCTTTGTAATCCTTGATGTTTAATTTGAACAGGCGTTCGTAGCGGGAGCGTTCGGCGAGGAAGCGGGAATGGTCATCATAAGAATCCTCTACTCGTTTGTATTTCCGGAAGCACTCTCCCCGCAGGTCGTCGTCGTGATAGACCTGCCGCCTCGCCAGTCCGAATGGCATTTGATACCGAAGTGATTGTTGGAGCGTCTGGCCAAGTCGCTTTGCCCAGCTCCGGATTCCAGTAATCCTTGCGCTAAGGTGATACTTGCCGGAATGCGATATTTCTTTTGGTGTTGAATCGCCAAATCACTGTATTTACTGATGTATTTTTGATAGGAAGTCAGCTTCCGCTGGCTTTCTGCCCCTGCGCTTAAACAGGCGAGGGACAATAATAATATACCTAAAAATGAAGGGATAAACGCATAACTGTTCTTTCGATCCGATTTTACCGGACAAATATATAAAAGAAAATACATATCTATTGGGAATTGATGGGTTAAAAATAGGAGATACGGGCTAGATAATCGTAATGCTCCCCATCTTCTATTTTTCCGCTTTAAAGCCGGCTTGCCTTGCGTATAGATTCAGCGTGTTGAAATCTATATATAACCAATCAAATGAATCCCCTTTGATACTTTTATATTGCATGCGGAAATCGATCTCTCCGAAATAATCATCCTCGGGGCGATATCCAGATTCCCGTCTTCATCTTCAAATAAATAACTTAAGTCGCTAGAGTCAAGTAAAAGCTGTCCGTCCCGGGCTAGAACCTCTTTTAAGCGGTGAAAGAAAGCCGGGAGATTTTCCAGTTTACCGATAATCCCGGAACCGTTCATTAAGAGAAGAATGGTATCGAATGGTCCGGTTAAGCTCCTGTCAAAAAAATTCTGTAAGCGGGCGTCTTTTACGCCCCGTTTGTTCATGGCCTCTATGGAAAGAGGGGATATGTCGATAGCGGTAACCTCTTTACCCATTTCCTGTAAAGCCAAGGTGTGGCATCCACTTCCGGCACCAACATCCAATATTTTACCTGTACTGAGTTGAAGGGCTTTCTGTTCCAAGGAGGGCATTTCTTGGAAAGTCCGGAATAATTGATTCACGGGAATCTCATCTTCATCGAACATGGAGGAGAATACACGGAGTTTGCTCGCTTTTCCATGTGCGAGATAATCGATGATAGCGGCGCCCATCGGGTCTTTATCGGATGTAAGAAGCATTGAATGCATATGTCTTTGTTCTATATTAAGGTATATTCTATGATGTGGGTGCGAAATTAATATATTCTTTTTATATTTATAGCCTATAAGAATTATAGTTATGTTTCTTTCAAAACATTAAAACAATCAAGAAAATGAAAGAATTGAAATTAGAGACCCGGGTAGAGGTCTATGCGGTAGGAGAATTGGACAATATATATAGGCAATTGTACGAGGCCGCTTTTGAAGCCTCGAAAAAAGCTTATGCTCCTTATTCCAAGTTTCATGTGGGAGCGGCGGTTCTATTGGAGAATGGGGAGATACTTTCCGGAAATAATCAGGAAACGCAGCTATCCGTCTGGGCTTTGCGCGGAGCGGACCACCTTATTTTATGCGGGAGCACGTTATCCGGATGCGGCAGTTCAGATTTTGGCGATTGCGGCTATGAAGGATGGGGAACGTGTGGATCTTATCACGCCTTGTGGTGCCTGCCGGCAAGTGATGTTGGAAACCGAGCAACGTTATAACAAACCTATGAAAGTCCTTCTTTGTGGAAAAGAGGAAGCGTATCTCGTTCCGAGCGCGACGGCCTTGTTGCCGTTTTGTTTCAGTAAGTCTGATTTGATCTGATAGAATAAAAAGAGGCAAGAACGATTCTCGCCCTTGCCTCTATATGTAATAATTAAGTTCGATTAGATCCCTAAAGAAGCCTTGATCTGATTGATCTTTTCTTCTGCCGCTTTCTCTGCCTCCGGCAATTCATCGATACTCTTTACCTTGGAGTGAACCTCGCAATAGAATTTGATCTTCGGTTCTGTTCCGGAAGGACGGATAGATACTTTCGTATTATCTTCCGTGAAGTATTGAAGCACATTAGAGGTAGTAGGCATATCTAATGTAACGGTTTCGTTCTCTGCATAGTCCTTACCTTTCAATGTAGAGTAATCGTAGAAATAAGTTACCTTAGAGCCTGCGATCTCTGTCAATGGGTTCTCGCGGAACTTTTTCATCATAGCCTCGATCTCTTCCGCTCCACTCTTGCCTTTCTTCACGACAGAGATACCTTTCTCCTTAGAGAAGCCGTATTCCACGTAAATCTTCTGAAGCAATTGATACAAACTCAAACCTTGATCTTTTGCCCAAGCTGCGATCTCGCTAAGATAACGCAAGCGGAAACAGCGTCTTTATCGCGAACGAAATCCTCGCAAAGGAATCCGTAGCTTTCCTCGCCACCACCAATATAGTTTTTCTTGCCTTCGTTCTCACGCATAACGTTAGCGATCCATTTGAAGCCTGTATAAACATCGTACATTTCTACGCCATTACGCTCGGCGATCGTCTTGATCGTCTCTGTCGTAACGATTGTCTTTACGATATATTCTTTACCATTGATCTTACCTAACTCTTTCCAGCGGGTGATTAAATAGTAAACGAACATCAAAGCGGTTTGGTTACCATTCAAAAGTACCCATTCGCCTTCGTTATTCTTAACGGCGGCACCTACACGGTCTGCGTCCGGATCGGAAGCCATTACCAATTCAGCGTCAGTCTCTTTTGCTTTCTCTACAGCCATAGCTAAAGCAGCCGGCTCTTCCGGGTTCGGAGAGATAACCGTCGGGAAATCACCGCTAACAACATCTTGTTCCGGTACATGGATAATGTTCGTGAATCCGTAAGCTTTCAAAGCGGCAGGAACCAATTTAACACCTGTTCCGTGAATTGGAGTATACACGATCTTCATGTCCTTATGACGGGAAATAGCCTCCGGAGACAAAGAAATCGTTGTTAATTCCTTGATATATTCATCATCGATCGCTTGTCCGATGATCTCGATCAATTCTTTATTTCCTTTGAATTTAATCTCGCTAGCGTTACGGATCTTGTTAACCTCGGCGATCGTATTCTTATCGTGCGGGGCGATCATTTGTGCGCCATCATCCCAATAAGCCTTGTATCCGTTGTATTCTTTCGGATTGTGAGAAGCCGTCAAGATGATACCGCTCTGGCATCCCAGTTTACGGATAGCGAATGACATTTCCGGAGTCGGACGCAGGTCTTCGAATAAATAAACCTTGATACCGTTAGCGGAGAAGATATCGGCTGATATTTCCGCGAACTTACGGCTGTTGTTACGGCAATCGTGGCCGATGACAACCTTTATCTGTTCTAAATCCGCAAATTCCTTTTTCAGATAGTTGGATAAACCTTGGGTGGCCGCACCAACCGTATATATATTCATACGATTTGAACCTACCCCCATGATTCCGCGCAATCCACCTGTTCCGAATTCTAGGTCTTTATAAAAACACTCGATTAACTCAGTAGAATCTTCGTTGTCAAGTAACGCTTGAACTTGAGCACGAGTTTCCGCATCATAACTTTTCGTAAGCCATCCTTGTGCCTTACTTCTTACCATTTCTAATAAGTCGTTGTTTTCCATGTTTATAATATTATTGTGTTTATTGTTGAGCAATCTACTCAATACGATAAATATACAAGAAACAAATATACGAATTTCTTAAAGTAAAGCAATCAAAGGACTTATATTTTGCCTAAAAAATACGATAAATCGTCCTACCAAGTAAACGGATGTGTATAAATCGACTCATTTCCGCAAGCATCCGTTACGATTAATTTAAGTTCATGCTTGCCTCTTTGCAACCTCTCTTTATCGAAGCGATAGGTAATAACCGATTTATTATTCATCTCGAATAAGACAAACTGCCCGTCTATTTCTCCCCGGTAGGTTTGTACCCCGCTTAAGTTATCGGACAAACGGAATATGAAGTTCTGTTTGTTGATCCACGTCTGTTGGTTGATCGGCGTGATAACCGGAGCCTTTGTATCTTGTTGTATCTTATAACTGCCCAATTCCTTGATATTTGCGTCGATCCAGCCATTACGGTATGTACCGCCCATCCAAGAGGCACGTCCGTTTTGTAAGCGAACCACACCATATTGTTGTTTATTCTCAAGCGTATCGCTTTGCAAGAATAGTGATAACTGGGCCGTTCCATGCAAAGGGATTGGCTTATCGTGCAATATGTGGGTGGCTGATAATGAGGTACTATCTTCTTTCACCGAATAGCGGAAGTAGAGGTCATTATATAGATTACCTTTAGGCAGGACGAGACGGATACCTTTAGCGCCGAACCTATTCTCGCCACCCCAATGGAATAATTCTGTATGAGTCGTATCGATCTGGGGGATCTCTTGTTTCTTTCCCTCGATCCAGATGGATAAACGGGTGGCATTGCCGAAAGCGTCAGCAAGTGTATACGTCAAATGATAGGTACGAGGTTCATCTATACGCAAGATTCCCCGGTTTACGCTTTCAAGGAAGCGTAGACGGTTTCCCGGCTCGATGAAACTACGCATATAGAAAGAGCGATGATCTTTCCATTCTTCGTAATCTGTGAATGTGTTCAGATAACGGGTCTCGTCAAATGCGAACCTATCGAGATTACTATGGAAAATCAACTTGGCTGTCCGCCGTGAGCGTGATTTCTCGTACGCCATAAATGTTAGTCGTATTATCCATATAATCATAGGCTTTTACAGCGAGCCCTATTTCTCCCCATGCCTCGATTTTTCCAGTGATTGTCTGTTTCCCGTTTTTCGCCGTGACGGGTTTTATCTCAAGCTTCTTGCTTTTGCCGTTTACTACGCCTTTTCCTTCGATGGGGACGATCTGTATTCCTTGGATTTTAGGAGGACGGGTATCGGTTATCCGATCCGAGAAATAATCCAAGGGTCCATGACTTCCTCGGTCTCGGTGTCTCGTATCTCAAAATGGAGATGAGGTCCACCAGAGCTTCCGGTATTGCCGCTTAACGCTACGACTTCATTTTTCTCGACAGGAAGCAAATCCGGCGTAAGGAAGAGATTTACATTGAAACTTTCTTGTGCGTATTGTTGCTCTTTTACATAATTCGCTATTTTCTTCGAGAATTTTTGTAGATGGCCGTATACGGTGGTCGTTCCATCCGGGTGTGTGATGTAAAGCCCGTTACCGTAGCCCCATGGACTTACGGATATACGTGATACGTATCCTTCTTGTACTGTATGTACGGGTTTACCTTCTACCCCTTGTGTCTTGAAGTCTATTCCGGAATGGAAATGATTGCTTCTTAACTCACCGAAGTTCCCGCTCAGTAAGATCGGGAAATCGAAAGGATTCCTAAGTTGCTGGGCGTTTGTGTTGATTATGTGGGAGCCGATGATCGCGAATAGACCGGCTAGATATATGGATCTAATATTCATAGGTATTACGTATTTTGTGATACAAAGATAGTGTTTTTTGTGTCTATGGAAAACACGTACGTGTTTTTACGGGCATATTTGGAAATCGATGACTAATGCAGGTGGTCACTAAAACCGCCCTCATATTTAAAGCCGTAATAGGTTCGAAAAGGACGTACCCCCGCCATGTTTTATCCTTAGTCAATAAAAAATCGGGAGCGAATATGTGGATGCTTTCCGGAATGATATGCATGGAAGACTCTTGCGTGATGAGATCGGTTTACGATTATTTGATCGAGTTGGCTCCATTCGCTTGGTATTTATGACTACCCGGGAATTGAGTTATATAGGGGCTTGCGAACAAATTATAATAGGTACAAGATGTGGAATCTGTGATCTGCGTATTTTCAGGAAAGGCTTGGGCAGCGAATATCTCGGAAATACTTCTGTCTTGAGGGGTATCATTGAAGTCTCCCATAATGAGTATCTGCGGTTTTTCTCGTATCAGTAACAGGGAATCGCTAGATCCCCGTAAAGTGCGGGCCGCGTCAAAACGATCCTTTTCACTTTCTTTTTCTCCTCCATAGCGGGAGGGGAAATGACACACGAAAACGTCTAAGGTATCGCCTGTTATGATCTTTCCATATACGTGTAGGATATCTCGGGTTAATTTGTGTTTGTTCCCGGAAAAACGAATTGGAATGGATTCATGTCGTAAATAAAAGAATTGATCTCGTTGATAAAGAAGAGCGATATTAATACCTCTGGGATCGGGGCTTTGAGTGATAATATATCGGTAATCCTGCCAGCGGAGCGGTGTGCGACGGGTAAGATGAGACAGGACGGAGTCATTCTCGACTTCGCAAAGAGCTATTAAGGCCGGTGTGCTCCATTCCCCGGCAGCGCTTATTACTTTCGCTATTTGTTGTAGCTTATGATAGTAGCGGCTTTGTGTCCAGTACCGGTTGCCGGAAGGTAGAAATTCATCGTCATTCTTGGTTGGATTATCCCTTGTGTCGAAAAAGTTCTCCACATTATAGGTCATGACCTTGAACGTAGCTTGGGCAAATAACGGAGGGGAGGCAAAGAATAAAAGAAAAAACATAAAAATCTTCATAGTTAAAGCTTTGATTAATTGTTAATATGTAATGTATTCTTATTCGTTTGAATCTTCGGTCTCTTCCTGAACAAACTCGTAGGCTCCTATGGTCGGGCCGTTCGAACTGGTTAGCCGGTTGACACCGTAACGATCGATCGGATAATTCTTCGTTATCTCGGGATCTGCTTTTCCGACTCCGGTAGTCGTACGGAATCTGGCCGGAAATCATAGGTGTATTTATTTTGCTTGCCTCCTACTTTCCGATAGGAGGAGTCTTTTTGATAAACAAGACCTCCTTGAAGTGATCGCTGGAGGATTCTTTGGCTTTAAGCGCACAGTGATTGAACCGATAATCGAAATCTGTACTGCCATCTGCTTTTAATTCGACATCGTAACTTCCATCGATAGTGCAATTGTCAAAATAAGCTTGCGTGATAGGATACGGGCCATTTCCGTCTACTGTTACGTTATTGAGCAAGTACAGGCATTTACTATCCAAAGGAACAGTCTCGCTGGCCATTTCCCTTTTGGTTAAACTCATGTAATTAGCCATCGTACAGTGAGCGAAGTAATATTTACCACCGACTAAAGTGAGTACACTTCCTCCGGCATTGCTGAATTCCGTATTTGTAGCGATAACATCACAATTGATGGCGAAGAATAGATCGCTCCCCATATTCGTGATCTGTGAGTTGTTTATCTTGATCTTTGGCCGGTCCGGGGTGGAAGGCTCGCAATATACACCGGAGGTACCATTACGTACGATTACATTATCCCAGACATTCCCGTAGCTATCCGCCTTAAAGGTAATGCCTCCCCATTGTCCGGGAGTCCGGTCATACGGTAATATATCATTTAGTATATAATCCAAACGGTCGCCTCGGAAAGTGATAGGCTCATCCAAGGTGCCTAAAGCGTTCATGGAGCCGTGAACGATCAGGCTCGCTTTATCATGCATATAGAAAGTAGCCCCCTTCTCGATATTCAATGAAACCCCTTTAGCGATAACCAAACTATCGTAGATCAAATAAGGACGATTAGCCGTGAGGATAGAATCTTTTGTAATCGTAACACCGCCTTTGTAAAGATTAACATCCTGCCCATAGGCTTCCAATAATACGGATTGACGGATGCCATTCACGGTGAAAAGTACGGAATCCTGTATCAACAGAGGTTGATTGCCCCATTCGGATCGACCGTTACTTCCACGAATACATACATGCTGTCGTTGGCGAGTATCCCTACATTATTAAATGAGCTACCTTTGCGTCCATCCACATTCATGCGGAAGCGGTAGCCTCTCCACTGGCCAGCATGATGGACTCAATGCTCAGAGGTTCACTATTTTTATTGTAGATCATAAATTGACGAGTGGTAGAACCGATCGTACTGAAGATCGTGTCAAAAGCGAGCGTGTCTGTCGAGAAGCTTAGCCGGTAAGTCGGGTTGGTGGAATAATGATCATCCAAACCGTCGCATGCCGGAAGCATGTTCAACAGAAGCGTCGCGAGTATAAATAGCGTTATCGTTAATCTTTTCATTTTCGTAAATGTTAACTGTAAATATCTTGTGTTCTTGTTTCAATAGATAAACAAAATTATCATAAAAAAGTTGCAAGACATTAACATAAAAAAAGAGGATAGACACGGTTATCGTGTCTTTCCTCTTCTTATAACGCAAAAAACGTTGGTTTATTTTGCGGGGATGCTCTTTAATAATTCAAGAAGGTGGCTCCACCATAAACCGACCGTAGCGATCTCGATACGCTCGTTGGGTGAATGTACGTCACGCAAAGTAGGCCCGAAAGAGATCATATCCAGTTTCGGATATTTTTCCAAGAACAAACCGCACTCTAATCCGGCGTGGATGGCCATGATCTTGGCGTCTTTGTTGAATAGGCGTTTGTAAGTCTCCTGTGCGATCTTCAAGATCTTAGAGTCGGGGTTCGGGGCCCATCCCGGATAGCCGTCGCCATGTTTTACATCTGCTCCAGCCAATAGGAACGTGGAGGCTACCGTATTGGCGATAGCGATCTTGCATGATTCGATAGAGCTACGCTGCTGGTACCGATCAAGATCGTATTGCCTTCTTTCATCTTTACGGAAGCAAGGTTGGTAGAAGTCTCTACCAAGCCTTCTATATCGTGGCTCATACCGATTACGCCGTGCGGACAAGCGTGCAAGGCGTAGATTAATTTCTCGGCGGTGGCATTGTCGATATGATACTCCGGACGATCCGTGGACTCCATCGCTAACTGAACGTTCGGATCTACATGTTTCAACTCATTTTCAACGTCGGCGGCGAAATGGTTCAGCAAGATACGTACATCCTCCTTATTTTCCGGATGCAAGCCGAGCACGGCGTGTGCCTCGCGAGCGATTGCGTTACGTAAGTTTCCTCCATCGATAGAGCAAAGAACGAAATCATATTTCTTTTTCAATAAGAATAAGAAACGAACCAAGATCTTGTTGGCATTGCCTAATCCTTTGTGGATCTCGCCACCGGAGTGACCGCCATTCAGCCCTTTCACGTCGATACGGAAATACTGCATCTTATCGGACGTAGGAACTGGCTCGTAATGGAAAGTCGCTTGTGTGTCTTTACCTCCGGCGCAACCCATAAAGATCTCTCCCTCGTCCTCGCTATCGAGATTTAACAAGATATCTCCGGTCATGAAACCTTCTTTCAAGCTTTCGCTCCAGTCAAACCTGTTTCTTCGTCTACCGTGAACAAACATTCGATCGGACCG
>ENA-OQIC01000332-OQIC01000332.1-human-gut-metagenome-genome-assembly--contig:-NODE-332-length-21308-cov-2.763987_pt1 | contig 21308 bp, 22 predicted proteins | sample MGYA00242572_ERZ504736 | MGnify/ENA primary metagenome ERZ504736 (study PRJEB26092, sample SAMD00036201) | human gut metagenome | host: Homo sapiens | study: EMG produced TPA metagenomics assembly of...
CGCCGCTCCCGAATAGCACGCATATTACGCAAATTCGGATCTTTTAACAATTCGGCAATCGCTCCTCAGCACTTGGCGTACGATTACCTTGACTTACGGTCACAAACACAATTACATCCGGGTCGAACGCCAACACACGTTCCGGCCCCACAACTGAAATCTGCCGGTCGGTCAGATTATGACCACCTGCTTTTTTGACAATGTCATCTACAAGATAAACCGGTCCGTATAAGCTGTAAGTACTATGCCCATGGGCTTGTAAAATAATGACATTCGGCTTATAGTTCCGTTGATTTACTTGTTCAGTCACCTTTTGCACTCGCTTTTGTAATTGTTCTTTATAGGCACTTGCCCGCTCCGGGACCTGAAAAAGCCGTCCCGTATCATCAATAAAGGGATATACTGTACTCTCCACAGTCGGCTGATTCTTACGAATCGTAGCCGGCACAATATATACACCGATATTTCGTTCATACCACTGCCGCACATCACCCAATGCGGCCGGTGTAAAATGATGCGACCAGCCCATCAGCAAGTCCGGCTGCAACGCCATAACCTGTTCACGGCTGGCACATAACTATTCGTTACCAAGGGCAATCGACTATAGATCTCGCGATATCGCTCCGGCTCTTCACCATAAGGTTCTACCGTCCCGACAATTCGATTCTCGAGGCCCAAATCAATAAGTAATTCCGTCGCCCCCGGATAGGTCACAATCACACGACTCGGCGGTTCTTCATATTCAAAACTCATTGGATTTCCGTCACTGTCAAAGTTTTGAATAACAATACCGCTTGATTGGCACTTACCTCACCGACAGGTTGCCAACGGCCGTTAGTATACGCAAACCACACAACTAATACTAAGGCACAAAGCGCAACCAAGCCGATTAAGCGCCGACTCCATCGTTCCCACCATGACATCATGGCGACTCACCCGAGTTTCCACTGAGGCCCTGCCTGCGATACGTCACAATCGGCGTACCGTCGTCATGAGCCGATACCACACTCTTCACAGCATATACATCACGAATCAAATCTTCATTGATGAGCTTTGAAGGAGTACCATGTTTTACCATTTGACCTTTTTTCATGATAAAAATCTCATCACAAAAGAGCGAAGCCAAATTCAAATCATGGAGCGCTGCAATGACGCCGACACCAAGACCTTTAATTACTTCCAACAGTTCCAACTGATACGTTATATCCAGATGGTTCGTCGGCTCATCTAAGATCAAGTACGACGGCTGTTGGCAAAGTACACGCGCCAACATGACACGTTGCTGCTCCCCACCGGATAACGAAGCAAAACTACGTTTAGCTCGGTCCCACATGCCAACCTTTCGGAGGGCCTCCATAGCAAGCTGTGCGTCTTCTTCCGTGTCATCGTCAAACCCTTTTTTATACGGCGTACGACCCATCATTACAATTTGCCACACCGTAAAATCAAAGTTCACTGCATGAAACTGTCCCATTACACCGATTTGCTGAGCCGCTTCACGAAGCGGAATCGCCGCCAACGGCGTACCGTCAAAAGTAATTTCACCCTGCTGAATGGGAAGGACTCGATACAGATGTTTCAAAAGGGTCGATTTACCGCAACCGTTCGGCCCCATAAGCCTACAAATTTATCGGCCGGAATGGTGAGTGATAAATCATTTAGAATTTGATTGTTACCGGCGCGGTAGTTAAGATTTTTACTATAATTTCTTTCATACCGGCCTCCTAACCACCAAAATTCCGACTCGAACCAAAGAGAAGTTTCATAAAGAGCGGCGCCCCCATTAAGGCTGTCAAAATACCGATTGGCAAATCGCCGGCCGGCAACAGCACACGCGACAATAAATCGGCCAACACAAGGAAAATGGCGCCGCCCAGCACAACTACAGGCAGTAAGCGCTTATGACCGACACCTACAAAGGCGCGCGACATGTGAGGAATAACGAGTCCTACAAACCCGATAATACCGCACTGTGAAACGAGCACGCCCGTTAAAAGCGCCATACAGGCCATGTAGATGTACCGTTTACGCGTCGCATTAATCCCCAGCGTAACCGCCATTTCTTCGCCCAGTAGTAAGGCGTCCAAGGCACGCACTTGGGATAAAAAGTACACCGTCATGCAACCGACCACAAGTGCCGGCCAACCAAGCATAGACCATTTCGCATCCGCTAAGGAGCCCATCGTCCAAAACGCGGCACTTTGCATGCCTTCCGCATCACCGGCCATGTAGATAATAAAATTAGATAGGGCCGTACATAAGGCACTCACAACTGCACCGGCCAAAACGAGCTTAACCGTAGAAATACGTCGTCCCATACCGGCTAAGGCAAGTACTGCCAAGGTTGCCACGATGGCACCGCCAAAAGCCCACAGCGGCACGCCTACATTAGCGACTCCTAACAAATGACCTAACAGAATCGCCACAACCGCCCCCACTGAGGCTCCGGACGCAATTCCCAGAATAAAAGGTTCCGCCAGCGGATTTTGCACCGACGCTGCATTATAGCGCCGGATAAAGCAAGACCGGCACCGACTAATGCGGCCAATATGACACGAGGTATGCGAATATCCCATATAATATCCGTCATAGCGGGTGGCACCGACTCAGGCACCACGCTCCCCGTTAATTTTGCACTTAATACCGCCAATACTTGCTCTGCCGAGATTGTTACACTGCCCAAGGCTACTGCGGCTATAATTGCGCATAATAAAAAGGCAGTCAGAACCGGTACGGCCCAACTGCCCAATGTTTCAGTTCGATGCTTCGTAGCGGTCTGTAACTCTTGCAGGCGTTCTTGGCGTGTCATTAATTCGACATCGTTCATCAACTACCCTCATTTCGTTATGACATAAAAACAGGTCAACAGTATACGTCCCTGATTCCAATAACACTTACCTGAAAATATGAGGTACTATTACATATCGGCTTACTCAAGCCAACTGAAATCGTCGCGCAGTGCTAACCTTGTCGAAAGAGGCCAAATTTTTGGCTACAAATATTACATTGTCCTATGCTACTTAGCATTCGTTTATTATGTATTAAAAATTATAGAATTGAGAAAAAATTCTTCTATTGCATACATTATTTTATATAAAATGATAGTAACTGTCAATACTAACTCATGAAAACTTCCTTTAAAACACTATATATAATCTTATTTTTCAAAATCCCCCTCTAAACAAACAGGAATTAAAATTCAACTTATCTCATTATCATTAAGTTTGTCAACGTAATACAAAAATTAAGATGACATATCTTGAATACCTGCTTATTATTTTAAATAAAATCTATTCCGACAACAGTTATCAGTATGAAATTTCGATTTTAAGAGCTATTTATCAATTATAAGAATGGGACTCAAATATAAAAAGCGATTAGTCACGCATTCAAATACCGTTTCCGATATTATCATACTCACTAATCGCTTATATTCATCATGTTATATAAAATGAACCCGATTTTTCTATTTTTGCTATTGTGCAAGTCTACATGTTACACTCATCATTCGTCCGATTTGCACGTTTATTATTTATTCGATTTACATATTTATTATTCATTTGATTTTACGCGCTCAATAGCACCTACCGGACAGATTTCATAACAATCACCGCAACCGATACAACCATTACCGATAAAAAACTGTTGTGGTTGCTCCACAATAATCTGCACAGGACAATCCATGGCACAGGCACCACACTTGACGCATCGCTCGCCATTCACTACAAAGCGCCAACGTAATCCGGCCATAGCCCCGACCTTATCCTGCGCCTTATCCTTACATGGCTTAATTTCGCTTGAAACATCGCCTTGTAAATTCCAATCCCAGACGAATCAGCTTCCTTGCCGTTCATTATTTCACCAACTCTTTGGAAGCTGTTACTACAGCACGTACAACTTGCGCCACACCGTCTTCATCATTGGTTAGTGCCAAGTATTTAGCCGTTGCCTTCGTCGTAGCCTCACCATTGGCCATGGCGAAAGATACGCCTGCATACGCAAGCATCGTTAAATCATTGTTGCTGTCGCCGATAGTCATAACTTCATCAGCTGTGATTCCCAATTCATTAGCCAACGCTGCTACAGCACGGCCTTTACTGATCCCAGGTTGTACGAATTCCAAATTGCCTTCACTAGATTGAATAATCGTAAAACGGTCATCACCTTCAAAATGTTTTAAAATCGCCTGCTTCTTTTCTTCCGTACCGTAGAACAATTGGATTTTTTCCAAATCCATACCAGTTTCTACAATATAATCGCGCAAATTTGGCACCATCGTACGGCTTGCCTTCATAAGCGGAATCAAATGCGGTGACAAATTAGCGGCAAACTCCTCCATTTCATCGGCTGTGCCAAAAATATCTTTACCGCCATACGCTTCAATATATACATCAAACGGCAACAGTTGATCCATGAGCCACAAACCTTCTTCATTACTGAATGACTGACGGAAATCACCTTAGATTGGCCATGCTTCTGCTCAACTACCACGGCACCGTTACTACAAATATACTCTTCAATTTCTGGCAAACGCTGAAGAACCTCGCCCATCTCACCGAATGCACGGCCACTGGCTACCGCCACCGCAATACCTTCTGCCATGGCTCCTTCATTGCCTGTACCGTCACGTCACTGATGTGCTTATCCGTATCCACCAACGTGCCGTCAACATCTGAAACAATTAACTTAATCGGCTTTTTTAAAAATTTCTTATCAAAGTTGTAATATCCGCTGCCATTCAAAACCTCCTCTAATTTCGTTTATATCCACTCAGCAAACAAATAACCCCTGCCACTGACTACCTTATAATTTAATACCTTTAATGCTAATTATAGCATATCTTAATATTACAGCGGACTAAATAATTCTTAAATAAAATTCATTTATTCCCCCGTAGCGAGCGAAGCAATGCGGAGCACTCCTAAATAACCTCTGAGTCACGCCACCTCCGCTCATTACTCTAATACAAACTCACATCCCCCGTAGCGAGCGAAGCAATGCGGGCAGCCCCTAAATTATCCTCTGAGTCACGCCACCTCCGCTCATTACTCTAATACAACCTCACATCTCCCGTAGCGAGCGAAGCAATGCGGTTCTCTCCTAAATAACCTCCAATCTCCCCCTTCTCCCCTATAAAGCCATCTAGCCCGTGCCACTAAATAACCTCTGAGCAACAGCGCTATCGTACCCTGGGCACCAAAAAGAAGCATATATCTTCCGAAGCGACCTTTCCTATCAGCGAAGCTGTAGGCAGAGAGCGAGGAGATATATGCTTCTTTTCCCCAGAGCCCATAACGGCTCAGACGCTATTTAGTTAAACGGCCAAATTGCTTTATACACCGCCTCCATGCCCGACTCCGGCACGATATGTTTCCACCCGTCATAGAAATCGCCGGCACTGGTAATCACGCCATTTTTATCATAAACAGCATAGGAGAAGTATTTTATAATCTTTGCCCGGCGAGCCATGGCAACAAGAAAAATATCTGATGCCCCATCCGGATATTCCATCTTAACCCATACTCTGGCGTGTTCAGCATTTATTTCAGCACTATCCGTGTCAACAAAAAGCATCGTTCCTTTAACATTCTTGCCAATATAATCCAATTAACAGCTAGTGAAGTGTTATTGATACCGAATAAACCTAGTAAAGCAAATACCATAAAAACAATGCGCATAAATTTCATGTTATTAATCTCCCCCAACTACCACAAAACTATAATAACCAACATGCGGTTTACACCTTAACATTTACCACAATAGCGAATAAACCCATTCCATCGGTGAATCCGGCACAATAGCAAGCCACTCACTATTAATTGCTCCTGCTTCAAGAACCTCACCATTTTGCCCGTACATGATACGCGAAATAACCTTTACCGTCCGCGAATCTCGATCCATCCCCATCAAATAATAAATAGTCGTACCATCAGGACTACCTTTGCGAACCCATAACTTAGCCTGTAAACTCGTTTTTTCAAGACTTTCATTATCGATGAAAAAAGTATCCTCATTGGCACTCTTGCCAACATAATACCAATCAGCAGCATATAAACTATTATTGATTGCAAAAATCCCCAGCAATAAAACTACAGCTAAGAAAACACGTAAATATCTCATTCCACGCCCCCTATTCCCCACACTCTATATCATCACTTATAATCATTTCAATTATACTATAAAAATTTATCACAGATATATATTTATTTTATATACTTCACGAAAATTCAGATTCTAAAAACACATCCGTAGCGAGCCCAGCAATGTAGAGTACACCTAATAATCTCCGATCAACAGCGCCACCGTACTCTGAGTATAAAGAGGAGAATACCCCTTCTGCAGCGACCTTTCCTATCAGCGTAGCTGTAGGCAGGAAGCACCTTCTCCCCCTCCTCGCCACTAAATAATTTCCGAGCAACAACTCCATTGTGCTCTGAGCAGAAAAGGAGACCATGTCTTCCGAAGCGACCTTTCCTATCAGCGAAGCTGTAGGCTGGGAGCAAGGAAGAGCATGGTCTCCTTTTCACAAAGAGCAAATCAAGTGATGTGCTCGAAAATTATTTAGTTAATACATCTACGCAACGATGGCACAATGTAGGATGTTCTGCATTCTGCCCTACTGTTTCACGATGAATCCAGCAACGTTCGCATTTTTCAAATTCACTTGGTTTTACAACCACGCTCAAGTGACCTTCTTCGGTAGCCACCGCTTCAGCCGGAGCCGAATCGCGACCTTCAACCAAATGAGCTTCACTTACGATGAGTAAAGCGGCCAACTGGTCTTTGACTTCGTTCAAGCGTTTGAATACATCGCCGTCAGCATATACTGTGATGGATGCATCCAAGGAGTGACCGATTTCTTTATTCTGACGAGCCGTTTCCAAAGCTTTTGTAAGTTCGGAACGAAGAGCCAAGAGCTTACTCCATTTTTCAGCCAACGCTGCATCATAATGAACTTCTTTGCCGGTAGGCCAATCTTCAAGCATTACGCTTTCACGCATACCGTCTTCTTTCGGCATGTACTGCCATACTTCTTCAGCGGTGAAGGAAAGAACCGGTGCTACCATACGTACCAAGGTTGCTACGATTTCATACATAGCAGTCTGAGCACTGCGACGAGCCTGTGCCGTCGCTTTTTCAGCATACATGGTATCTTTCATTACATCCAAGTAGAAGGAACTCAAATCAACGGTGCAGAAGTTGTGGATTGTATGATACAAGATATGGAATTCGTAGTTTTCATAGGCTTCCGTAACTTTGCGGCGAACTTCTTCCAAGCGAAGAAGAGCCCATTTGTCGATTTCAGACAAGTTTTCATAAGCCACTTTATCTGTATTCGGATTGAAGTCGTCCAAGTTCCCCAATAAGAAGCGGAATGTGTTACGGATCTTACGATATACTTCAGACAACTGTTTAACGATGTCTTTGGACAAACGAACGTCGCCCTGGTAATCCGCGGAGGATACCCAAAGACGCATTACGTCGGCACCGTACACATCGATGATGTCGGAAGGTGCTACCGTATTACCTACGGATTTAGACATTTTACGGCCTTCACCGTCAACTACGAACCCGTGAGTCAATACGGAGTTGTAAGGTGCTTGACCGGTTGTAGCTACGCTGGTAAGCAAGGAAGAGTTGAACCAACCGCGATGCTGGTCGGAACCTTCAAGGTACATAGCGCATGGTACATCGAGACCTTCGTTTTCCAAAACGCCGGCCCAAGAAGAACCGCTGTCGAACCAAACGTCCATGATATCCGTTTCTTTGTGGAATTCACCATGACCGCAATGAGGGCAAGTGAAACCTTCAGGTAATAATTCTTTAGCTGTATGATTCCACCAAGCATCGGATCCTTCTTTGGCAACCCAAGCTTGAACAGATTTGATAGTATCATCATTTACTACATAATCACCGCAAGAATCGCAGTAGAATACAGGGATTGGTACGCCCCATACACGTTGACGGGAAATTACCCAGTCCCCACGGTCCGCAATCATGTTATAGATGCGGTCATGGCCCCATTTAGGAATCCACTGTACCTGATTGTCGATAACGTCAAGGGCTGCTTTACGGTAACCGTCAACGGAAGAGAACCACTGTTCGGTGGCACGGTAGATTACCGGATTTTTACAACGCCAGCAGTGTGCGTATTGGTGACGCAACGTACCTTTATGCAATAAAGCACCGTTATGCGCTACGATTTTCAAGATAGGCACTTCGGCTTCGTGAATTTCTTTGCCGGCCAACGGTTCTTCCGTATCGCCGTAACGATCGTTATCTACAGCGGCCACATAGTTACCGGTAGCATTAACGAAAGAAAGGATTTCCGTGTTGATTTTGCCTTCTTTATTGTATTTTTGGAAAATCCCAAAGTCTTCTTCACCGTGTGCAGGAGCGGTATGAACGCAGCCGGTACCGGCTTCAAGTGTTACATGGTCACCCAATAATACTCTAACTTCGCGGTCAATGAACGGATGCCTGAAAGTAGCCAATTCCAAGTCGGAACCCGGGAAGGTTTTAACCACTTTGTAGTCTTCAACCTGAGCATCTTTCATAGCGGAGTCAACGAGTTCTACGGCCATCAAGTAGTATTCATCGCCAACCTGTACCCATGCATATTCAAGTTCAGGGTTTACGGAGATGGCCTGAGATGCAGGTAATGTCCAAGGTGTAGTTGTCCAGATTACAGCATAGGCTTTAGCCGGATCCACGCCTTCAGGCAACGTACGTTTTACTTCATCTACATACGCATATTTTACATAGATAGAGAAGGATTTCTTTTCATGGTATTCGATTTCCGCTTCAGCCAAGGCTGTTTCGCAGTGAGTACACCAGTAAACAGTTTTAAGACCTTTGTAGATGTATCCGCGTTTAGCCATTTCACCGAAGATACCAAGCTGTTTAACTTCAAACGCAGGTTTTAATGTCAAATACGGATCTTCAAAACGGCCGAGTACGCCGAAACGGATGAAGTCTTTTTTCTGTTCTTCCACGCACTGCAAAGCGTATTCTTTACATTTAGCGCGAAGATCAAGTGGACTCATTTCATGGCGGTTAAGGCCGGTGTTTTTGATGATGGCATGTTCGATTGGCAAACCATGCGTATCCCAGCCCGGAATATATGGAGTGTAAAAACCTTGCATGGTTTTATATTTCATGATGATATCTTTTAACGTTTTGTTAAGGGCATGACCGATATGAAGTTTGCCGTTTGCATACGGAGGTCCGTCATGCAAGACAAAGCTCTTATTGCCTTTTCTTAATTCCAAACGTTTTTCGTAGATTTTATTGTCTTCCCAAAATTTTAAATACTCAGGTTCGCATTTTGGCAAGTTGCCGCGCATAGGAAATTCCGTTGCAGGCAAATGCAAAGTTTTACCGTAATCCATAAATACTCTCCTCTCAACTAATAAAAAAAGCGCTCATCCCCGAAGGGACGAACGCGATAGTCCGTGGTACCACCCTACTGACTCATAAAGAGCCACTCACGCATATAACGGTGCTCACCGATAAGTTAAAACTTCATATGCTCCCAAGTGATTCGTTATTTCTTCATTCACTGACCTCGCACCATCTGTCAGCTCGCTGAGAATTACCCGAAATAACCGTCTTTGTCATCGCATTCTATCATATGTATAAAACATTTTCTTATAACTAAAATATCCATAGCAAGTTGCTATGGTATTTTGCCTTAGCTAGAGTATAGAGAAGTACCTCCATTTTGTCAAGTCATTTCATATGCACTTTTTGTAAAAAAAGTGTATAATTAAAACATCTACTAACAAATTCAAAAGGAGGATTTATATGCTTGCTTGGCAACGCACTGTATACATTTGTTTCTTCGGCGCGTTCTTATCGGCTTGGGGCTCAGCCAATTGGCGCCGCTATTACCGATTTATATGAACGAACTGGGCGTCACCACAACAAACGAGACAGCCTATTGGTCAGGCTTGGCGATGGGCATCACATATTTAGTCGTCGCATTAGTTTCTCCCTATTGGGGCCGCTTAGCCGACCGTAAAGGTCGCAAAATTTCCTTACTGCGAGCCAGTTTTGGGATGATGCTCTGTAATCTGCTCATGTGCTTCGTACAATCGCCATTGCAGCTTGTGTTAGTCCGATTTATACACGGTCTCGTGTCCGGCTTTTTCTCCGCTTCCATCATTCTCGTGGCGTCGGAAACACCGGAAGAAAAAACAGGTTGGGCCTTGTCGGTGCTGGCCTCGTCCAATTTGGCCGGTTCACTCATCGGTCCTTTAATCGGCGGTTACTTAGCCGATATGTTTGGCGTCCGTTTCTCTTTTTTCATCATTGCCTGCTTCTTAGGCGCCGCCTTTTTACTGGTGTTTTTCTTTGTTCACGAGTCCTTTACACCGGATCCAAACAAGGTGGCCCACAATTTTAAAGAGTTGCGTCAACAATTACCGAACTTCCATGAGCTGTTAATTGTAGCGGCCTCTACTTTTATTTATGCACTCTCTCTGATGAGCTTGCAGCCGATTATTACGGTGTACTTGAGCGAAATTGTACCGCCTGATACACCACAACTCGCCTTATTGGCAGGACTCGTCTTTGCCTCAACCGGTTTTGCGCAAATGTTGAGCAGTTCCTATATAGGCAAATGGATAGATTGCATCGGTCCGCGGCTATCCTCATTGGTTCGTTAATTTATGTAGCCCTCGTTACCATTCCGCAGGCCTATGTCACTTCGGCCTTGGAACTTGGTATCTTACGCTTTTTAACCGGGCTTGGGCTCGCCGGCTTATTACCGTCACTCAACACGTATATTTCCACTCATGCCCCTAAAACCGTTTCCGGCCAAGTCTTTTCCTATACCCAGACGACTCAGTTCTTGGGTTATTTCCTCGGCTCTGTGGGCGGTGCGCTCTTCATGGGGCAATTCGGCTTTACCGCCCTCTTCTGGGCTAGCGGTCTGCTATTCTTAGCCAACGCCATTTGGGTGTACTTTAAATTAAGATTATAATAATAGGCCAAGTACTGTTAAATATGGTCATCACATCTTTTGAATACTGCAAAATAAACTTGTCCCGTTGCCGGATGAGTTTATTTTTTCTTTCCCTAACAAATCATCATATACAGATGCATAGATATTTCAAAAAAATAAAAAGCAGCAAACACTGCTTTTTATCTAAAGCGTACTATTAATTTCTGCCTTAAAGCTGTCTATCACTTTTTCATTACGGCGATAATATGTCCATTTGCCAAAGCGAGCGGACTCTAATAATCCGGCCCGTTGCATAAGGTCTAAATAATGGGACACGGCCGATTGCGAAATGCCTAATTTTTCTTGAATACTCCCTACACAGACTCCTCCTTTAAACGCGTCTTCCTCAGGCATATGAAATCCCTGGGGCGGGAAGTGCTTCGACGGTTCTTTTAACCATTGTAAAATTTTTAGGCGGCTTTCATTAGATAGTGCTTTAAAAATATCTTGTAATTCTTTATTACTCATAATTTTATTATATCTTAATTTTGAGATATGTCAATATATATTATCTAAGTATTTCGATGTGTCATCATCAGGATAAAACGAATTTATCGGGAACTATCCACTCAATACTATTTACTTTTCTCTCGAGCCAAAATAAATATTGTCGATAGTATAAGAACAAAACCGATAATATCGGTGGTTAAAATTCAACTGCCCAATAAAGCCCAGCCTAGTAGGGCTGCCGAAATCGGCTCTACCGAAGATAATACGGAACCTTTTACGGCACCAATGCGGCGTACCCCTTCCAAATAGGCATTGAAGGAAATAATCGTACCCAGCACAACCACATTAAAAAAAGCAATATATGTCCACATATCCCATTCACCGGGCACATCAAACGGCTTAGCCCAAGGAGTTATGATAATGCCCGAAAACAACATGGCAAAACCGACAATCGGACCCGTGCCGTAACGGCGCAACAACGAAACCGGCTGAACGCTGTAGATAGCTACCGCCACGGCTGAAAGCAAACCCCAAAAGAGGACTTTTTCATCAATACCGGCCAATGACAACTTACCCTGTAACGCAATCATAGCCGTCCCTATGGTGGCCAACACGATGCTTATGGTTTCGCCCCAAGTAGGCAATTTCAAATACCGAATGGCCATATAGAGCACAATAATAATCGGCGCTAAGTACTGTAACACGGTGGCAATGCCCGCACCGGCATAATAAATCGAGCGGAAGTAGGCGTATTGGCATAAGGCCATGCCGAGCAAACCGAACACCAGAACACCAATCACATCTTTTGGCGTTTTAAACACTTCAAAAATCTTACCGTGCCCTTGCCAATATGCGGCCATAACGGTGACAACACCGGAGATTAATAAGCGTACGACCAATAACCATTCCGGCGTGATGCCGCGTTGTTGCTGCAAAAATTGTGATGAGGCGCCCGATAATCCCCATAAAATACCGCCCATGAGCGTCAGGCCGATACCGACTAAAAACTTTCTATCCATATTTTCATCCTTCGAATCAAAGTACTAAAAACGACCGGCCATAAGCCGGTCGTCCTTCATTTACTGCTATTGTAACAAATCGCCAATTGCTTATCAAGCCAATAAGTTAGTGATTACAATCACAAACAGCATATCAAGCCAATAACTTCATAGCTACTTTGACCACAATCTTTAATACTTTGGCAGGCTCATCATTAACGGCGCAGCATGGTCGATGAATGTCTTCCGGGTAGAAAATAACATATGTCCCCGGCGTGGCTAATACAAAGCCTTCATCGGTCACTTCCGAAGCATAAAAATACAAATCTCTGTCCGGATGTGCTTCTGTTACCTTTTCAATGCCATAATCCGGTAAGAAGCCCATCTTTTCTTGCCCATCGATGACGAACTGAACATCTAAATAGTCCTTATGTGATTCAGGTCGCGTATCTGCTATTTTTTTAGTCGTCACTTCTTGCAGCATGGCAAAAATATTGTCACCGTCAATGTCATGACGCCCCAATGGCAGCTGCTTAAAATCCGTAGACTTCAACCAATCGAGTACGCGTACCAACACGGGCGAATACCCGAGACCGTTATAATTTACATTTACATTACCAAATATCACAATATGTCCCTTCTTATCTGTTTAAACGCCTTCTTATTACCAATTAGCTGTAAATTAATGTCTATAAATGGAAGCTCAGCTACTGCTAAGCTTCCATTTATGTATTGAACATTTAATTATAAATCAAGCATTTGTTTATAAATCAAACATTTATTTATAAATCACATAGTATTTTATTCTTCATCAGCGGTACCGTCAAATTTAGCAATGATTGCTTCCGCTGTTTTATGAGGCACTTCCTCATAGGAATTGAATTCCATGTTGAAAACGCCTTGCCCTTGCGTCATGGAGCGCAATACAGTTACATAGTCGAGCATTTCAGCAAACGGTACCTGTGCTTTAACAACTGTAATGCCTTCACGTTCACCCTGTTCCATGCCGAGCACACGACCGCGACGACTGTTCAAATCGCCCATAATATCGCCCATGAAAGCATCCGGTGCAAACACATTTACATTGTAAACAGGTTCCAAGAGTACCGGTTTAGCCTGTGGCACGCCTTTCTTCAATGCTTGCGCAGCGGCTACCTTAAATGCTAATTCCGAGGAGTCAACAGCATGGTAAGAACCGTCTAATAAGGTTACCTTCACACCAATCATAGGATAGCCGGCCAATAAACCTTTTTCCAATGTTTCACGAGCGCCTTTTTCTACAGCCGGAATATACTGCTTAGGTACCGCACCGCCGAAGATTTTATCTACAAATTCAAAATCACTTTCCGTGGATGGCTCAATAGCAATTTTAACATGACCGTACTGACCATGACCGCCGCTTTGTTTCTTATGCTTGCCTTCTACTTCTACATGACCGCGAACCGTTTCACGATATGGAATATACGGTTTTTCCAATTTAGCTTTTACGCCGTATTTACGTTCCATCTTGGTGAGGATATGATCCAAATGAACTTCACCCATGCAACGAACTTGCATCTGACGCCCTTCTACGTCTTTAACAACTACACAAGTCGGATCTTCTTCCGAAATGCGCTGTAATGCACTGGCTAATTTTTCTTCTTCCCCTTTCTTTTCAGGAACCATAGCTACCGTATGGAGCGGTTGTGGGAAGCGAATCTGACGATATTTAACTTTGAAGGCAGGCGTTGCAAAGGTATCACCGGTCTTAGTTACAGCCAATTTAGGAATAACAACGATATCGCCGGCGCGAGCTTCCGTAACCAGAACCTGTTGCTTACCGATGAGGGTATACATTTTACCCCATTTTTCTTCTACGCCTTGGTTCATATTGAGGAGTTTATCCCCTTCTTTTAATTCACCGGAGAATACACGAACAAAGCTCTGTTTGCCGGCAAACGGATCTAAAACGGTCTTAAATACAAAACCGGTAAATGGTTTATCCACATGAACAACGCGTTCTTCGCCTGTCTCAACATCTTCAGCGGTCATAACGCGTTTAGACGCATCCGGCATGTAGCGAATCATACGATCGAGTACTTGGTCCATGCCGATATTATTAGTGGCACTGCCGCACATAACGGCACATACGCGGCCGGTCAACATACCTTCGCGAAGTCCTTGACGAATTTCTTCCAAAGTAAGTTCTTGACCGTCTAAATATTTTTCCAATAAGGTATCGTCACCTTCAGCAGCGGATTCTACCGTTAATTCACGGATTTCTTCTACTTTGGCAGACAATTCTTCCGGTACCGGCACTTCCGTAACCTTGCCGTTTTCATACACATAAGCCGTACGTTTTGCTACGTCAACAACACCTTTAAAATCAGGACCTTCGCCAATTGGAATCTGCAGTGGCATGATGGCTTTGCCGAATAAATCGTGCATTTTTTCAAGAGTGCCGAAGAAGTCGGCCCCTTCCATATCCATTTTGTTAATAAAAGCCATGCGCGGCATCTGCAATTCTACCCCGTAATCCCAAGCGCGAATGGTGTCCACTTCCACACCGGACGTGGCGGAGAGTACCATAAGCATGCCGTCGGAAGCACGCAATGCGGCGCGCACTTCACCATGGAATTCGGAATAACCCGGCGTATCAATGAAATTAATTTTATAATTCTTCCATTCACATGGTGCCATACCAAGCTGAATAGTAACATTACGTTTAATTTCTTCAGGTTCAAAATCCATAATATGTTTGTTGTCTTGCCCTTTACCGACGGATTGAACAGCGCCGCAAGCCAAAAGCAAAGATTCTACCAATGCTGTTTTGCCCGCACCGTCGTGAGATACAACAGCCACATTACGAATTAAATCACTAGCATATTCTTTCATATGAACCGCCTCCTTTAAAGCGCAGAAACGCAATTTACTGTATGTATTCGATGCGACCATATGAAATTCCTTTATATTTATTATACATTTTTCGAAATTATAGTAATTTTTTTAAAATTGTCCCGTAAAATTGTACAAACAGCTTGCCAAAAACGACTATATAACGTAACATTAGAGAATATATATAAGAGGTTCGGCAGCGTAACACGGTAGTTGAGTATTTTTGAAGAGCCGAACATAAAGGGGGATTTTTTATGAGTGAAAAATCAAATCAAGGTCATGACCATAGTATGAAACGTGGTCTCAAAAACCGTCACATGCAGATGATTGCCTTAGGCGCATCGGTAGGTACCGGCCTGTTTTACGGCTCGGCACCGACGATCAAATTGGTAGGACCGGGTATTATTGCATCCTATGCATTGGCAGGCCTTTTTATTTTCTTCGTTATGCGCATGCTCGGTGAAATGGCCGTACGCGAACCGGTATCGGGTTCATTCAGTCATTTTGCCAACAAATATTGGAATGGCTTTATGGGTTACTTGGCCGGCTGGAATTATTGGACCTTATTTATGCTCGCCGGCATGGCGGAACTGGCGGCCATCGCCGTGTACCTCGCCTATTGGTTCCCGGACATTCCGCATTGGCTGACTACGCTCATATGCCTTGTCATCATCACGGCCATTAACTTAATCAACGTTAAGGCCTACGGCGAAGTTGAGTTCTGGGCATCCTTCATCAAAATCGGCGCCATCGTCAGCATGATTCTATTCGGTTTTTACCTTATTTTTACCACCATGGGATCCTTCCCGCATAACTTCCATAACTTATGGGATAACGGCGGTTTCTTCCCGAATGGTTCTTGGGGCTTCCTTTGCTCCTTGGCCGTTGTTATGTTCTCCTTCGGCGGCGTTGACTCATCGGTATTACGGCGGGCGAAGCGGAAAATCCTGAAAAAAGCTTACCAACGGCTATTAATGAATTATTATTGCGTATCTTAATTTTCTACATCGGCACCATGGTTGTGCTTATGTCTTTGGCACCTTGGGATAAAGTTGGTCTTGAAGCCAGCCCATTCGTTCAAATCTTTGAAGAAATCGGTATTCCCGCAGCTTCCAACATTTTGAACCTCGTAGTACTTGTAGCGGCTTTATCTGTATTCAACAGTATTTTATACAGTAACTCCCGTATGCTGTACGGTTTGGCGCAGGCAGGCAATGCACCTAAGATTTTCAGTTACTTAACGGTTCACGGTGTGCCGTTGGCCAGTACCTTATTCTCATCCGGGTTAGCGTTAATCATCGTGTTGACGACCTACCTCTATCCGCAAGCCGGCGAAGTATTCATGCATCTCTTGGCTCTCGTAGTAGCCGGCCTTGTAATCAGCTGGTTCGTCATCATCGCTACGCATATGAAATTCCGCAACACCTTCATTCGTGAAGGCCGCCTTGATGAATTGAAATTCAAATCACCACTTTATCCGGTGATTAACTATCTCTGTATTATATTCTTATTGGTAGTTGTAGGCGTTATGTATCAAATGGATAGCTTCCGACCATCGGTTATTGCCATTCCATTCTGGATTCTGTTCTTGTATATTACATATAAGTTAAAAGGTTCTAAAAAATAGTTCAAAAATAAAATTACCCCGCTTATAGTTAAACGCAACTGTAAGCGGGGCTTTTTCATGCCACTATTTATCAATATAACTTCTAGGCGATGTATTAAAGTGTTTCTTAAAAGCCTTGTAAAAATTACTGGTATTGCTATAGCCCAGCATACCCGCAATCATTTCAATGGACAAGTCTGTACCGCGCAGTAGCGACGCTGCTCTATCCATACGGTGCGATGAAACAATTTCACTAAAAGACTGCCCTGTTTCTTGACGAATCAAATTGGAAATATAGTTCGGATGATACGCTAATTCAGCGGCCATTTGCTTCAACGAAACAGAATCTACATGAGTGCTGATATATTGCATAATCTGATCAATGAGACTGCTCGAAGTACTACTATCTGCTGCTTGCTGCTGTGCCTTCTGCTCACGGGCTACTCCTAATAGTAAGGCTGCTACAAGTGGTTGTAAAATAGCCTGCGTATCTTCTTCTGATTCAGCAAATTCAAGTACCATCAATTCCAATAAACGACGAACGTAATTTGGCTTTTCAAAATGCAGGTGAATGAAGTTTTCAGAAAACTCATTATTTTGTAGTTCCAAGAAGAAATTAAACACCTTCTGATCGGCCGCCAAAATCGGGAAGAATGTCTTGAAGAAAGCTTCTTTCTGAATCAAGACGCCGATGATTATAATATCTTCCTTGCTGTCACCTTGCAGGGCATAACCCGTATAAGGCTGCCCGATATAACACTCGTTTTCTTTAACTTTAATATAGTTATCTTGCGTATAACTGAGTGCCCCGTAATCACCTTGATAAGCAAAGTTTAAGAAAAAGAAGTCATGACGATGAAAAGCTTCTTCAATATGCTGCCCCTTGAAAACGCAAATCATAATGGTTTCGTCCTCTTTGCCCGGCCACTGATAAGCCGTTCAGGATGGGTATCACCAGAAGCCCTTAACTTTGGCCAGTGTTCGGTAATAAAAGCATTGCCTAATTTCGTAAGCGCCTCATTGAGTTCTTGCTGTTCCGGGGAAATAGTCTCTTCAGTCATAGTAGTTGATTCTCCCTTTATTGATTCAGGAGGTTCTTGTTTGACTACCACTGCCGCATCATCTTTTGCCATAGCCGTTGCTAACACAGTTTTCTTTGCTGACGCGTCTTTCAGCGTGTCTAATTTAGACATTTCAGTTTCAGATGTTTCCTCTTTTGTAGCTATATTCCCTTTCGCTAATTCTGATTTCTGCTTATTCTTTTTTACCTTCTTATCCTGAAGTTTTTTATTTTGTTTCTTCTTAGATTTTTTCTTCTTTTTAGTTCTGTTTTCTTAGAAAGCTTCTTCTTAGCCTTCTTCAATTTATCTTTATCCTTACGTTTTTTTGCCATAACAGATGCATAATACCTTTCTAGTTCTTCGTAATCTTCTTTTTAGTATATCATCAATCTTAAGATTTGCCACTATATATCTTACGTTTTACCGTCGTCAACATTTCCAAAGCCGATTATACTGTGGATACACGTTAATGCAAGACTACTAATAATTACGAGGAGGTTCTATTATGAAACAATTTATGTTTAACATGCCCACTAAAGTATTATTCGGTTTTGGTCAATTAAGTCATTTGCACGAACAAAATTTGCCGGGCAAAAAAGCATTAATCATTACCTCAAACGGTTCTTCTACAAAGAAATACGGTTATTTAGACCGTGTTATCAATGAGCTGAAAACAGCCGGTATAGATTATGCTGTATTCGATCAAATCAGACCAAATCCTACACGTCAAAATGTAACCGACGGCGCGGCCATGGCAAAAAAAGAAGCCTGCGACTTTGTAATTGCCTTGGGCGGTGGTTCTGTCATGGATGCCACGAAATGTATCGCCTCATGATGACCAACCCCGGTGAAATTTGGGACTACTCACTAAGTCAACAAGGCGGGAAGCAAACAGCTCCTTATGATGCAGCACCGATTGTAACCATCACCACATCGGCGGGCACCGGCAGTGAAGTAGATATTGCCGCCGTTATTTCCAACGATGAACTAAAAGAAAAACCGGCATTTTCTTCCCGTCCATGTTCCCTACTTTAAGTATTGTCGATCCTGATTTGATGATGAGCGTACCCCCTAAATTCACAGCCTTCCAAGGGATGGATGCCTTTTTCCATGCTGCCGAAAGCGTAATCAATAAAAACGAGCATGTAATGGGTGAAATGTTCGCCTTAAAAGCGATTGAATTAATCGCCAAATACTTGCCGCAGGCTTATAAAGACGGCAGCAATAAAGAAGCTCGTTATCACATGGCCGTTGCCAATACTTTAGCAGGCTACTATATGCTTTGCACTTCACCGCATACTATGGAACATATTATGGGTAGTTATCACGAAGATCTCGTGCACGGTGCCGGCCTCATTATGATTGCTCACGAATATTACGATTTCTTCGCCGAACGCCAAGCCGCCGAAGAACCTATGATTAAGATGGCCAAAGCAATGGGAGTTAAAGACGCTACCTCGGGCAAAGACTTTATTGCCGCCTTAGACAATTTACTCGCTTCTATTAATTGTGATAAACTCAAAATGAGTGATTACGGAATTACTAAAGAAGAACTAAAAACATATCCGCAGCGTATTGCCGATGTACTCGGTGGTGACATCACAGCCGATCCTTTGCCGCTTTCCGCTGAAGATTATTTAAGTATTTTTGAAAAATCCTATCGTTAATTTCCAATGCTAACTCACAACCAAAGGAGGACATATGACTGAATTAGAAAAATTAAACGCCGGTTTACCTTATAATTTTATGGATCCCGAAGTAGACGCACTTAGACTGAATGCCGTAAGAGGTTGTGAGGAGCTGAACGCCCTCAGTGCCGCCGACTATAAAGCCCGCGAGACCGTAATTCGCAAATTATTTGGTAAAGTCGGCCAAAATCCGGTCATATTGCCTCGCTTTGTTTGTGATAACGGCAAAAATATTTCGGTAGGCGATAACTTTTTAATTAACTTCAATGGAGTAATTTTAGATATTGCTCCCGTTATAATCGGCAACAATGTTATGATTGGACCAAACACGCTCATTACAACAGTCAATCATCCTTTAAATGCCAAAGAACGTCGCAATCACATGGCTGTGGCTACACCTGTAACTATCGGTAATGATGTATGGATTGGTGGTAATGTAACAATTCTTCCCGGTGTAACGATCGGTGATAGAGCTGTTATTGCAGCCGGCGCAGTGGTAACCAAAGATATCCCTGCCAATACTGTAGCCGGCGGTGTACCGGCGAAGGTGATTAAAGAGTTACCTGAAGATGACGAATAGCGATGAATAAACACATATAAAATTTAATTTTAAAGCATAAAAATGCCGCATCGAACCCGATGCGGCATTTAGCATTTTATATAACAATCACGCTTTCATACGTTCTATGATGTTTACAACTTCTTCATAACCGGCAAGCCCATTCACAAGTGCTGCTTTTTCACCATACTCAATCAGACAGGTTGGCAAACTGCGAATATCTAAAGCGTGTCGCAAGCGGAGAGCTTCTTCAAAGGCCTTAGCGGCATTGCCGTTTTCAAAAAAACGCTCTTAGAATTAGATATAAAAATCTACTTCTAAGAGGCGGTTCATTTTTAGACGCTAATTTTTTATTTATAAGAGTAGCAAAAACTCCCCAAAATATAGCTATAATTTTATATTACTTATTAATAACTCCTTAACACTATCTCTATTTACCCTACTAATCAATCTAAGTGCATCTATACGCTTAATATAAAAACTATCATACAATTTATCAAAATAATAATCATTAGGATCAACACTTCTAGGGTCAGAATTGCTCAATAATATTCTTGCACCTTTATCTGACAAAGACCTCACAACCTCGCAAAGAGCCTCTTGTGACTCATCATCAAAAATATGGGGAGTATAGGAAGTGAAATTCCCAGTTTGAGATATTGGTCGATACGGCGGATCTATATAAACAAATGTATTATTATCAACAAATTTTTCTACTTGCTGATACTCAGCATGTTCAATTTTAACTTTTTTTAGAGCTTTTGATACAACCTTCAAATTGTCAGTATCACAAATTAAGGGGTTTTTATAGTTTCCAATCGGCACATTAAAAAGACCATTCCTATTTACTCTATACAAGCCATTATAACAAGTACGATTTAAAAAGATTAGCAAAGCGGCCATTTCAATATGGTCTTTTTTTAAACTCTTTTTACTTTTAACTACTCGAATTTTTTTTAATACCAATTCGTTAAAGCGAGACCTATTTTTATAAAAATATTCTCTTCGTAGTTCTTGCTCTTTAAGCTTAAAATCATCTTGGTATATTAATAGTTGCTCAATCA
>ENA-OQIC01000333-OQIC01000333.1-human-gut-metagenome-genome-assembly--contig:-NODE-333-length-21270-cov-9.627773_pt1 | contig 21270 bp, 24 predicted proteins | sample MGYA00242572_ERZ504736 | MGnify/ENA primary metagenome ERZ504736 (study PRJEB26092, sample SAMD00036201) | human gut metagenome | host: Homo sapiens | study: EMG produced TPA metagenomics assembly of...
GATACTTTGTCTGAGTGTGCTTCTTCATGTATTTCTGGAAGTATAAGCACTCCTCCGCTCCTGAGTTTGCACGTCATATTCCGCCCCGTTGGATATTTTATGCGCGGGATATGGGATGATGATTTTTGTTGCCGGATTGGGTGCGGCCATTCGTACCAGCCTGCGTTGGCGTCAGGCGGAAGAGCGGTTGATAGAAGCGGAGAGACAAAAGACGGAAGCGGAACTGAAAAACTTGAAGAACCAGTTGAATCCTCATTTTCTGCTCAATACATTAAATAATATCTATGCTTTGATTGCTTTTAATAGTGACAAGGCACAAGAGGCAGTACAAGAGCTGAGTAAATTGTTGCGGCATGTGCTTTATGACAATCAGCAGACTTTTGTTCCGCTTGAAAAAGAATTGGACTTTATCCGTAATTATGTAGCTCTGATGCGTATCCGCCTGCCACAGCAGGTAGAAGTGAGTGTGAATTTGGAGGCAGACTCTGGAGGTGCGTTGCAAATCGCTCCCCTTATTTTCATATCGCTGATAGAAAATGCCTTCAAGCATGGTATCAGCCCCACGGTAGACAGTTTTATCAGTATCTCTATCTTTGGGCATACGGATGGTACGGTGAGATGTGAGATCCTTAACAGCAATCATCCGAAGTCCGGGCAAGATAAAAGTGGAAGTGGAGTGGGGCTGGAACAGGTAAGCAAGCGGTTGGAACTGATTTATCCGGGACATTACGAATGGATAAAAGGGATCAGTGAAAACGGACAGGTATATTCTTCTATATTAACTATACAGACTAAAAGTTTATGATACTGAATTGTGCTATTGTAGATGATGAGCCGCTGGCTTTGGAATTGCTGAGAAGCTATGTGGAAAAAACGTCTTTCCTCCGGTTGGTAGGGAGGTATTCCAGTGCGGTGCAAGCTATGACAGAAATTCCTCTTCACGAGGAGGTGCATGTCTTGTTCCTTGATATTCAAATGCCCGAGTTGAACGGTTTGGAGTTTTCACGCATGGTCAGTCCTGAAACAAGGATTATTTTTACTACTGCATTCGGACAGTATGCCTTGGATAGTTATAAAGTCAATGCCTTGGACTATTTGTTGAAACCTATCAGCTATGTCGATTTTTTGCAATCGGTGAATAAAGCGGTGCAATGGTATGAATTGAAACAAAAGGCGGATAATGGTGTTGATGCCGATGAGGCGGATGATTGTATATATGTAAAAAGTGATTATAAATTGCTCCGAATTGCTTTAGACCGGATATTGTATATAGAAGGGTTGAAGGATTATATTAAAATACATGTGGAGGATGAGCCGAAAGCTATCCTGTCACTTATCAGTATGAAAGCTATGGAAGAGAAGCTTCCTTCCAGTCGTTTTATTCGCGTACATCGCTCGTTTATAGTGCAAAAGAGTAAAATTAAGGTGCTTGATCGGGGGCGGATTGTTTTCGGTAAAGAGTATATTCCGATTTCCGATAGTTATAAACAGGAGTTACAGATATATTTGAATAGTCATTCTGTTTGAAAAATGTGATATTTGAATGATAAAAGTTGATATTTTGTCGATATCCTTTTGCAAAAAAGAAATAATCTTTTTATATTTGCAGCATAGACAAGGGAAGTTGTGAAACTTCTTAATAGAATAGTTTAGTTAAGTCTAGTTTAGTTTTTGTGTTGTAAGTGCTCCCATCGTAAGCGAACGAATGGGAGCACGTTTTTTAGATACCTGCAGGGGAGAAGTGTTCTGTTTCTGCAACAAATCCGGAGGTTGGTTTGTTAATTATGGCATAAATAGAAACAATTCTCCTTATGAAAAGAATAATCCCCATACTGATTGCTATACTTATCTGTTTTGGTGTAGGCTGTACTGCTTCTTATTTTCAGTCGGAGTCCATACTCAACTGGTATCCTGCATTGGAAAAACCTTCTTGTACACCCCCTGATATAGCTTTTCCCATTGCTTGGAGTTTTATCTATCTGTGCATGGGAATTTCTATCGGGTTGATTTGGCATATATGGACAATAAGACGACAAATGATTATCAGATTATTCGGATTCCAGCTTCTGTTTAATTTTACATGGAGCATTTTCTTCTTTTATTTTCGGAGTCCGTTGCTAGGTTTTGCAAATATTCTGGTGCTGGATGTGCTTGTTATTTATTATATGATAGAAAGTTATCCGGTGAGGAAATCTTCGGCATATCTTTTTGTTCCTTATCTTTTGTGGTTGCTTCTTGCCACTTATCTTAACGGCTATATATTAATGTATAATTAAAAGACTGGCATTGGCCGGTTGAACGGGAATTATGGGTACAAGAAAAATACCTATTTATAGTGATTGATAACCCTGGTGATTTTCCGTAACTTTGCGGCCATAAAGAGAAACAAAAAACATAACTATGTATAAAACAAGTAAATATACTCCGACGGACAAAATGAGTTATCTTATCTGTGATAACTATACATTGCTACAGGTAATGAGCCGTTTTGATCTTTCGTTAGGGTTTGGAGACAAGACAGTACAGGAGGTGTGCCGTGAAAATGGAGTGGATTGTCGTACTTTCCTTGCGGTGGTAAACTTCATGATTGAAGATAGCGACCGGATGGAGGATGATGTGAAGGATATTTCTATGCCTTCATTGATGAATTATTTAAAACAGGCACATCATTATTTCCTTGATTTCTGTCTGCCTACCATACGCCGTAAATTGATAGAAGCTATAGATTGTTCCACGGAAAACGAGGTTGCATTTCTCATTCTGAAATTTTTTGATCAGTATGCCGGAGAAGTGCGTAAACACATGGATTATGAAGATATGAATGTGTTTACTTATGTAGAGAATCTGATGACGGGACGAGAAACGGAGGATTCCGTATCTCACAGTTTGCCCGCAGGCATGATCAGATAGATGCGACACTGACTGAGTTAAAAACATCATTATTAAATATTATCCGGCAAAAGGAAATAACCATTTGTTGAACGCCGTATTATTCGACATATTCAGTTGTGAACAAGATTTGGCATCTCATTGCCGCGTAGAGGATTACTTGTTTGTGCCTGCTGTACTTAGGCTGGAAAAGGAGGGGAAATGAAACGGACAGAACTTGTGCACGTTGCGGTGGCCGAAACTTCAGTCATTGTGCGTAGCGGACTTGTGGCTGTGCTGAAGCGCATGCCTGATCTTATAATACAGCCGGTGGAAATAACTTCTCTTGAAGGACTGCAAAATTGTATGCAGGGACATCAGCCGGATATTCTAATCATAAATCCTACTTTCGGAGGATGGTTTAACGTGGACGAGTTCAAATCGAACTATCCACAGGCATCTGTCAAATGCGTTTCTTTGTTGTGTTCAGTCACAGATACCAATCTGTTGAAGGGATACGATGAGAGTATAGCGCTATATGATGACATCGAAGTTTTAAATAAAAAGTTAGTAGACCTGATGAATCTTGGTGTGGATGAAACAGATGGCGAACAGGAAGCGTTGAGCCAGCGTGAGAAAGAAATTATTTGTTGCGTGGTACGTGGGATGACAAATAAGGAAACGGCGGAAAAACTGTTCCTCTCCATTCATACGGTGATAACTCACCGTCGGAATATTGCGCGCAAGCTACAAATACATTCACCTGCCGGATTGACTATTTACGCTATCGTAAATAAACTGGTTGAACTAAGCGAGGTGAAGATGAACTTATAATACCTACAAATGGTGAGTGGAATAAGATAGAATACCTAAATGAAGTGATTGTGGATGTGGTCCCTAACCTCTATCTTTGCACTATAAGTTAGTCATATAGAAATTACGTAAACCACAAAGTTAGTTATTAGTTAAAAGTGCTCCCTGCGAAGTGATTCGCGGGGAGTACTTTTTTATTAGTAAGGCTTTTGCTCACAATATTATGCTTTTTTACCTATTCCGCTTCATTATTCGTTAGAAATCTCGTTGTTTTCTTAACAAATATCCTCTAACTTTGTTATTCAATATAGGACACATATTAACTAATGACAATGAAAGTAGGTTTATTTATTCCTTGTTATATCAATGCGGTATATCCGCAGGTGGGGATAGCCTCGTACAAGCTGCTGAAAAGTTTGGGAGTGGACGTGGATTATCCTCTCAATCAGACTTGTTGCGGCCAACCGATGGCGAATGCAGGTTTCGAGAATAAAGCGGTAGATTTGGCCCGTCATTTTGACGAACAGTTTAAGAATTACGATTATATAGTGGGCCCTTCGGCCAGTTGCGTCGTTTTTGTGCGTGATAACTACAGTCGTCTGTTGAAAGAAGACAAACATCGGTGTGCCAGCGAAGGTAAGATATATGATATCTGTGAGTTTATTCATGATATCGTCAAGCCTTCTTCGTTGAAAGCCAAGTTTCCACATAAAGTGAGTCTGCAAAACAGTTGTCATGGAGTGAGATTGATGAAACTTTCTTCTGCCAGCGAACTTAATATTCCTTATTTCAGCAAATTGCGTGATTTGCTCTCTTTAGTAGAAGGAGTGGAAGTTGTGGAACCGGAACGCAAAGACGAATGTTGCGGTTTCGGCGGTATGTTTGCCGTAGAGGAAGATGCGGTTTCCGTGCAGATGGGGCATGACAAGGTGATGCGTCATATTGCTACCGGTGCTGAATACATTGTGGGGGCCGACAGTTCGTGCCTGATGCATCAGAATGGTATCATTGCCCGTGACAAACTTCCTATCAAGACATTGCACATTGTTGAAATCTTAGCGGCAGGATTATGAGTACGAAACATTCAAAAGCAGCTGCGGAGTTTCTGAAAAACAAGAAACAGGCCGCATGGCATGACGAAACACTTTGGCTGGTTAGGGCAAAGCGTGACAGACTGAGTAAAGAAGTTCCCGAATGAGGAATTGCGTAATATGGCATGTGCTACTAAACTATATAGTAACAGCCATTTGGACGAATTATTGGTGGAGTTTGAAAACAATGCGCGTGCTAACGGAGCTCATGTCTATTGGGCAAAGGATGCGGATGAGTATTGTAACATTGTCTACAATATTCTGAACCAGCACGGAGTGAAGCATTTTATAAAAAGCAAATCCATGTTGGCCGAGGAGTGTGAACTTAATCCTTTTTTGGAAAGCAAAGGGATTGAAGTGGTAGAAAGCGACTTGGGAGAGCGTATCTTGCAATTGATGCATCTGAAGCCGAGCCATATTGTATTGCCTGCTATTCATATCAAACGTGAACAGGTAGGTGAGCTTTTCGAGCGAGAGATGGGTACGGAGAAAGGAAATTTTGACCCTACTTACCTTACACATGCAGCCCGGAAAAATCTCCGTCAGAAATTTATTCATGCTGAGGCGGCTATGACAGGTGCTAACTTTGCTGTAGCTTCTACTGGTGAGATTGTGGTATGTACCAATGAAGGAAATGCGGATATGGGTACTTCCCAGCCTAAATTACAGATTGCGGCTTTTGGTATGGAAAAAATTGTGCCGGATCGTGAATCATTGGGAGTGTTCACCCGTTTGTTGGCCCGTTCGGCTACAGGACAACCCATTACTACATATACTTCTCATTATCGAAAGCTAGAGAGGGTGGGGAACTTCATATTATTATTGTAGATAACGGACGTAGTAAGATATTAGCCGACCCAAAGCATATCAAGACTTTGAATTGTATTCGTTGTGGAGCCTGTATGAATACATGTCCTGTATATAGACGTAGTGGGGGGTACTCTTATACTTATTTTATTCCCGGCCCTATCGGGATTAACCTGGGGATGTTGAAGGCGCCGTTACATTATTATGACAATGTGTCGGCTTGTTCTTTGTGTTATTCCTGTTCGTTTGTATGTCCGGCTAAAGTGGATTTGGCGGAGCAGATCTATTTGTGGCGCCAGGATTTGGATAAATTGGGTAAGGCAGACCGGATGAAAAAGGTAATGTCCGGTGGCATGGAATTCATGATGAAGCGCCCTTCGATATTCAATATGGCATTAAAATGGGCGCCATTGGTAAACGGAGTGCCGCGTTTTCTTATCTATAACGGATTGAATGACTGGGGGAAAGGACGTGAAATGCCGAAATTTGCTAAGGAGAGTTTCAATGAAATGTGGAAGAAAGGTAAAGTGAAGTAAATTATGAGCAGCAGAGAAGATATATTGCAGAGCATCCGGCGTGCTACACATGTAAAATATGAGAAACCGGATTTAAAGCCATTGGAAGATATGGCATTGACTTATCCCAGTAAGGTAGAACAGTTTTATTTCGTCATGAAGCAAGTAGGAGGAGAAGCCATTTTTTTGGAAAAAGAGGAGAACGTGAATGATTTCATTAAAAAAGCTTATCCTGGAGCCAAACGCATCGCTTCTAATCTGAAGAGTATTACTTGTGCAACATTTAATCCCGATGATTTGGAAGATCCTGCAGAATTGAATGGGACGGATTTGGCTGTCATAGATGGAAAGATTGGGGTTGCGGAGAATGGTGGGGTATGGATAGAGCAGGATGTAAAGCAGCGTGCCATTTATTTTATTGCCGAAAAGTTGGTTATTCTTCTAGATAAGAATAAGATTGTGAACAATATGCATGAAGCATATAAACTGATAGATACAGGCGAATATGGTTTCGGAACCTTTATTTCCGGTCCGTCAAAGACAGCTGATATTGAGCAGGCCTTGGTAATGGGTGCTCATGGGGCACGGGATGTGATGGTAGTGCTGATATAAATATATTGTTTCTTATACATAAAAAGGAGATGAGGCGAAAATTATGGGCTCATCTCCTTAACGGAGCTTAAGTACCGGATAGACGGTAAGTTTGTCTTTTCTAATTTAAATATACGGTATTGAAATATTCACCAAATAACGTTTTGGCTGTTTCCAATTGTTCTAAAGTATTTTCTTTTATTCCGTTCAGTTTGTATTCTTTTCCCATGGCTTCATATTTGTGTACGCCTAATGTATGATAAGGTAGTATTTCTACTCTTTGAATCATGTGATAGTTCTTGAAGTGCTCTCCTAATGCCCGTATGTCTTCCTCAAAGGAACTATAGCCTGGAACTAATACGTAGCGCAACCAAAAAGGTTTTCCGTTTTTTTCAAGCCATTCAGCGGTACGTATGGTTTGTTCGTTGCTACGTTCTGTCAGTTGCCGATGACGCACATTATTAAATTCCTTGATATCTAATAATACGAGGTCTGTCCATTTTAGCAGTTCCTCTACTTCCTCATTCCATATACTGCCGTTGGTATCTATACAGATGTGGATGTTTTGTTCTTTTAACCGCTGGAATAACGGAATCAGTGCTTTTGCTTGCAATGTAGGTTCGCCGCCGCTGAAAGTCACACCTCCTTTTTTACCGAAAAAGCTTTTTGGCTGACAGCCATACGCACAATTTCGTCTATTGCCGTTTCCGTACTTTCACCTTTGGTGTCAATTGTGTCGGGGTTGGCACAATAGAGACATCGGAAATTGCATCCTTGTAAAAATACGACTAAGCGTAAGCCGGGACCGTCAAACGTCCCCATTGACTCGTAAGAATGTACTCTGATCATAATGGTTTGTCTTTAAACTGGTAAGGGCAGGTTTAAAACCCGCCCCTACGATTAATGTATATGTGATGTTACATTCTTTCGTGGAAAGAACGGCTGATTACTTCCAGCTGATGTTCACGGCTCAATTTGATGAAATTTACGGCATAACCTGATACGCGGATAGTAAGTTGCGGGTATTTTTCAGGATGCTCCATTGCATCTTCCAGCATTTCACGGTTCAGCACATTTACATTCAGGTGGTGTGCCCCTTTGGTGAAATAACCGTCCATCATGGTTATCAGATTCTCTATGCGGGTTTCCCGATCCACTCCTAGTGATTTTGGTACGATAGAGAATGTGTTACTGATGCCGTCCTGAGCATCACGATAGCGTAGTTTGGCTACAGAACTCAATGAGGCGATGGCACCGTTCTTATCACGTCCGTGCATCGGGTTGGCACCCGGAGCGAAAGCAACCCCTTTGGCACGACCGTCAGGAGTGGCACCTGTTTTCTTACCGTACATTACATTGGAGGTGATAGTCAGCAGTGACAGGGTAGGACGGGCGTTTTTGTATACCGGATGTTTCTTTAATTCTTCACTGAAGAAATAAACCAAATCTACTCCTAAGTGGTCTACGCGGTCATCATCATTACCGAAGCAAGGATATGTATTTTCAATATCAAAGCCTTCAGTCAAACCTATATCATTACGTTTGGCACGTACCTTGCCGTATTTGATGGCAGACAATGAGTCAATGGCAATGGACAGACCGGCTACGCCATATGCCAGATTGATACGTGGATCGGTATCAATGAATGCCATTTGAGCCTTTTCGTAATAATATTTGTCATGCATATAGTGAATGATATTCATCGCATCATTATACACACGTGCAATCTGCATTAATACTTTCTTATAATTAGACCATACTTCTTCAAAGTTCAGCAAGTCTCCTGTCAATACAGGAATATCTTTCACCATTACAGTTCCTGTATTTTCGCAACGTCCGCCATTGATAGCTAGTAACAGAGCCTTAGCCAGATTACAGCGTGCCCCGAAGAATTGGATTTGTTTGCCGATAGCCTGATAAGACACACAGCAGGCAATGCCATAATCGTCACAGTTACGCACTTCGCGCATCAGCGTATCGTTTTCGTACTGTATGGAAGAAGTGTCGATAGAAACCTGTGCGCAGAATTCTTTGAAACCTTCCGGCAACTCCGGACTCCACAGTACAGTCATATTGGGTTCAGGTGACGGACCCAGATTGTATAGTGTTTGTAAGAAGCGGAAAGAAGTTTTTGTTACTTTGGTGCGTCCGTCGTTGAATCGTCCGCCGATAGATTCGGTCACCCAAGTGGGGTCACCTGCAAAGATGTCATTGTATGATTGCATACGCAGATGGCGGACCATACGTAACTTGATGATAAACTGATCCACTAGCTCCTGAGCGAATGACTCGTCAATTTTACCATGATCCAAATCATATTGAATATAGATATCCAGGAATGAAGAAACGTTGCCCAATGACATAGCTGCTCCATCTTGTTCTTTCACGGCAGCAAGATATGCCATATAAACCCACTGAACCGCTTCTTGTGCATTAGTAGCGGGACGGCTCAAATCGAGTCCGTAATATTCACCCAATATTTTTATTTCTTTCAGTGCTTTAATTTGTTCGGCTACTTCTTCGCGCAGGCGGATACGGGCATCGGTCATCGGACTGGTGATATTGCGCAAATCTTCTTGTTTTGCTTCAATCAGTCGGTCGATACCATACAGTGCCAAACGGCGGTAGTCACCAATAATGCGTCCGCGTGCATAGTTATCGGGCAGACCGGTCAGGAAACCGAGTGAACGGAAAGAGCGGATTTCTTCGGTATAAGCATCAAATACGCCATCATTATGGGTTTTGCGATAATGAGTAAAGATATCCTTTACTTTTTCATCTACTTCCACACCGTTTTCATGGCAGGCTTTTTCTACGACCTTGATACCACGTAGTTGATGGCACGGCGCAGAAGTTCGTCCGTCTGAAGACCTACAATCAGTTCGTTTTCACGGTCAATGTATCCTGCTTTATGTGAGGTGATAGTAGATACTGTTACATTATCAAGGGAACGAACTCCGTTATTGGCACGTTCTTCTTCTAGTGCTTGAGGCATTCGTTCCACACTTTTTTAGTTCGCTCTGTGGGGCCTGCCAAGAATGAGGCATCGCCCTCATAAGGGGTAATGTTGGTATATACGAAGTCTGAAACATTAATTTCCTTACTCCACAATCCATCCTTAAAAACTTTGTTCATTTCCATACTGTCATTATTAAGATGATTTAGGGCTGCAAAGGTACTCCTTTTTTGTGAGCTATGCATCACTATTAGTAGGTATAATGCGAATACTTGTGCATTTTTAAGTATAAAGTAGTCAATAAATGAAAAAATGATAAGTACTCTTTTTATTTTAGTTTTATAAAAAAATAAAGCTAATTGGTGACAATAAACCAATTAGCTTCTAAAGGTAGCGGAACCGGGAATCGAACCCGAGTTTCAGCCGTGAGAGGGCCGCGTCCTAGGCCACTAGACGATACCGCCATCAGTTGCCCTTAACTCTTTTTCTAAGACGCTGCAAAGTTAAAAGTTTGTTTTTAATCTGCAAAATAAAAAATGATTTTTTTGTGCTGTTACTATAAAATAGGAATTTAATGGTCAGTCCGAAAAAACTGTGGGTATGTTATGTTAATACGCGAAAGTAAGCTATCAGTGCGGTTGGATTAAAAAAAACAACCCAATGCGATTCTGATCGCAATCTACATAAGTTACTACTGGTTATCTTCCCTGAAGTTTTAATGAAGTATTTTGAGCCGTCTTTTTAGGGCTTCCGAAAGCCTTGATCTCAAATCATTGAAAAATAAAAGCGGGTCATAAACTACTTTTATGACCCGCTTGCGGAAGCTGGGGATTCGAACCCCCGGTACGGTTACCCGTACGTCAGTTTAGCAAACTGGTGGTTTCAGCCACTCACCCAAACTTCCTTCTTTTCAGAAGCGTTATCTCTCAAACGCGGTGCAAAGATAAGGGGATAAATTGAATTATGCAAACATTTTGCTCTTTTTTTAGATATATTTTTTTGATGGAAGTAATAAGATGCTGATAGTGAAGTGCTAATGGATGGAATTAATTTTTCTCCCAAAAATCCAAACATTCTTTAGCCACCTTATTGGGCAATGGTATTTTTTGATATATTCAATGCTGTCGGCGGATAATTGAGAAATTTGGGTTAGCTAATAAACTATCTAGTTTATTATAAATGTCATTTTCTTCAGGGTATACGTTGATGATAGGATGAAGTCTGTCTTTGCCTAATAAGTTGTAATGTTCCTCTTCTGCACCTCCTACAACTATAATTCCTTTGCTCATGGCATATAATGCATTTTAATCCCAGGGGATAAGAATAAAGTTGATCTAACATTATATCGCACCCGTCCATAAAATATTCACATTCGTCATACGGGGTGAAAACGGTTTGTTGTTTGATTTCGCATGCAGATGGATGTCTGTAATATAATTTATAGAGGGAGCTATAAAGCCTCAACATCTCCAGTGGAGTCGCGGGGGTGGAAAGCCCACCCTTCTCTACTTCTACCACAGAGGACGTAAGTTGCTGAAAAACAAAAGGATTAGAAATTTTCATTCTAATCCTTTCTTGCTTTTGGAGGTTCCTGGCGGATTCGAACCGCCGTACACGGTTTTGCAGACCGCTGACTAAGCCACTCATCCAAGGAACCTTGTCGTTAGCAATCTTTGTTTCTCGATTGCGGTTGCAAAGGTACGACATTTTTTTTAATCTGCAAATATTCTGCTATTTTTTTCTCACTTTTTCTGCATTTTTTTCGCAACCGTACTTTGGCTTGTTCTGCATAGACTTCATGGCGCAGTCCGAACTACAGCATTCACACGGATTGCTATTGTTCTTTATGCGCTTGAAATACTGAAAGATACGTATGCTTATCCATATGGTGCAGAGGCATACAGTTGCAATAACTATAATTTGTTGTAACTCCATGCTTGATAAACAAATAATTTTAGGTTTAGGTTTATTAAACGATAAGACTTCCTATTTGAAATACAGTAAATGCAACAAGCCAAGCCAATCCAGTGGTGTATCCTGCTGTGAATATGGCCCATTTCCAACTGCCGGATCTTGCTTGATTGCTGCGAAAGTGGCAATACAGGGGAAGTAAATCAATACAAACAGCATGTAAGCTAATGCAACCAGTGGAGTAATGGGGATGCGGTTAGAAAGATTCACATTTTCCACATCTCCTTCATTTGTGTATAATACTCCTAGTGTGCTTACTACCAGTTCTTTAGCACCCACACCTGAAATAAGTCCGATTCCTAACTTCCAGTCAAATCCTAGCGGTTTGATAACAGGCTCTATGCTTTGCCTATTTGTCCGATATATGAATTTTCTTGTTGCTCAGCCACGCTTTCGTAAGCATCATGTTGTGGATAATACCCTAGAAACCAGATAATAATTGAGGCAATCATGATAATGCCTCCCATCTTTTTCAGATATTGTGCTCCTTTTTCCCATGTATGGCGCATGATACTTTTAGAGGTAGGCATACGATAGGGGGGGAGTTCCATCACAAATGGAGAATCTTCTCCTTTCACCAGAAATTTACTGAAAATACGGGCCATTATTACTGCCAATAAAATGCCTGCTGTGTAGATGCAAAGTAACATAAAGCTGGCGCAGTTAGGGAAAAAAGCACCTATCATAACTAAATATATGGGAAGACGAGCACTACAGGACATTAAAGGATTCACCAACATGGTGATTAGTCTGGACTTTCGGTCTTCTATAGTACGTGTTGCCATTATGGCAGGTACATTACAGCCGAATCCCATAATCAGTGGAATAAAGGACTTGCCATGCAGTCCCATCCGGTGCATTATTTTATCCATGATAAATGCAGCGCGTGCCATATACCCCGAATCTTCCAATATAGAAATAAAAAAGTATAATATGAGGATATTCGGCAGGAAAACGATAACACCGCCCACTCCACCGATAATACCATCTATCAGTAAGTCTTTCAAAGGACCTTCAGCCATATTGTTCCGTATCAGGTTGCCCAACTGGTCTACTAGCCATTCAATACCTTGCATAGGGTAGTCACCCAAAACAAAGGTTCCCTCAAACATGATGTAAAGGAACAGGAAAAAATAGGATATCCCCAAATGCGATGTGTCACAATACTGTCTATCACGCGGGTTGTTTGTTCTTTTTCCAAATGATTGTCGGTGAATGTTTCCTTCAAAGCTCCGGTAATAAAACCATATTTAGCATCCGTAATAGCTTGCTCGCTGTCTTCGTTCATCACTTTACGGATACGTAAGGTTTCCTTGTTGCGTATCGCTATAATTTCTTTGCCATTAGGCAGTGTAGAGATGAAATTTTCTATTTCCTTATCGTTTTCCAGTAATTTGATAGATAGGAAGCGGGTGGAGTATTTATGGCGTATGTCTTCGTTTTGACTGATTGCTTTTTTTACTTCTTCGATACTGCGCTCCAGTTCAGGACCGTGGTTAATGTGAATATGGCGCATATATCCGCGTGGGCGGGCATCTTCCTCTTCTTTGTGGCTTCCGAATTCGTGGTCGGGTACATAGGTTTTGTGCCAGTCTCTCAGATCTTCCAGAATTTCAGAACGTATTTCGCCCTTTTGTGACAGGAAATCCCCGCCTTCGTAAATACCGATGATAACATGGAACAGTTGGTCTATGCCTTCACCCCGCCGGCAGACAGTAGGTATCATAGGCACTCCGATCAATTGGCTTAACTTGATGTAATCCAGTTTGTTGCCGCTGCTTTCCAGTTCGTCATACATATTCAGTGCGATGACCATACGCACATTCATGTCAATCAATTGGGTGGTAAGATAGAAATTACGTTCCAGGTTGGAAGAGTCTGCCACATTGATGATTACATCCGGAGTTTCTTCAATGATATGTTTGCGTACATAAAGTTCTTCCGGAGTATAGGCTGAAAGAGAATAGGTTCCGGGTAAATCTACAATACGGAAATGATAACCTTGGAAGTCGAAAAAACCTTCTTTGGCATCTACTGTCACACCACTGTAGTTTCCTACATGTTCATGGGCGCCGGATGCAATATTGAATAGCGAAGTCTTTCCACAATTAGGATTACCTACTAAGGCTACATTGATTGTACGGCGTTTGCCTTTTGCCAGTGCCACCAGTTCTGATTCGGACACGGGTACATCTTCTGTTATGGAACCATGGTAAGGGTTTTGCATCGTGCGTGCTTCCTGCTCGCTTACCACCTCAATCATATCTGCCTCTTGTCTTCGGAGAGAGATCTCGTAACCTAGTAGTCTGTATTTTATAGGGTCTTTCAAAGGGGCGTTCAAGATTACCTCTACGGTTTTTCCTTTAATAAAACCCATTTCAACGATTCGCTTGCGGAAACCACCGTGACCTAAAACCTTGACTATTACGCCTTTTTCTCCTGTTCTTAATTCGGATAAACGCATCTTGTTTTAAATTTTTCGCAAAGATAAGTTATTACTTAGAAGTATGCAAACTATTTAGATTGTTTTTAAATAAAGAACAGGCACTTTGTTTTTGTCTTGCAGAACCCTTATCTTTGTGTCATGTTTCATTGGAATATTCAGAAGTATATAGAGGAAAAACAACTTTTCACTTTGCATGATAAGGTGTTAGTGGCATTGAGTGGCGGAGCAGATTCGGTAGCTTTGTTGCGTGTCTTGCTTGTTTTAGGGTATCATTGTGAGGCTGCCCATTGTAACTTCCATCTTCGTGGTGAGGAGTCCGATAGAGATGAAAGGTTTGTCAATGAGTTGTGTAAAGGGCTGGGAGTGACTTTGCATGTTACTCATTTTGATACAGTCACTTATGCTTCAAGGCATCATGTTTCTATTGAGATGGCAGCTCGCGAAATGCGCTATGATTGGTTCGAACAACTGCGTAAGGAGAGGGGGATGGCTGTTATTGCCGTAGCCCATCATCGGGACGATAGTGTGGAAACTTTTTTATTGAATTTGATACGTGGCGCGGGAATCAATGGCTTGAAAGGTATCAGTCCGCATAACGGCTGCATTGTACGGCCTTTGTTGGAGGTGAGCCGTCAGGATATTTTGGATTATTTGCGTTGTTTGCGTCAAGGTTATGTTACAGACAGTACCAATCTGCAAGATGAATATATGCGTAATAAAATCCGTCTGAATATTCTTCCGATGTTGCGTGAGCTGAATCCTTCTGTCAGTGAAAGTATAGCTGAAACATCCAGACGTCTGACTGATGTTTCTCTTATATATAATAAGGAAATAGAGGCGGGGAAAGAAAGGGTGATGGAAAAGTCCGGCCATATTCTTATTTCTCGTTTGATGGAAGAGAGTGCTCCGGCGGCTTTGCTGTTTGAGATTCTTCATCCGTTAGGTTTCAATTCCGTTCAGGTAGGAGATGTATTCCGCAGTTTGTCTGCCCAGTCGGGAAAAAGATTCGTTTCTGCCGGATGGGAGGTGCTGCGCGACAGGACGGAGCTGATTATTCGCAGGAGGAAGCCGGCGGATGAGGAAGTGGAGGAAAATGTGCCCCCATTCCGGCTTGCAATGGAAACGCAGGAAATAATGCCGGACTTTGTCATCCCCAGGAATAAGAATACGGCCTGTTTGGATGCGGATAAGGTGGTGCTACCTCTCACGGTGCGTAAATGGAGGCAGGGGGATAAGTTTGTTCCTTTCGGAATGAAAGGGAAAAAGAAGGTCAGCGATTATCTGACAGATCGTAAGTTTTCTCTTTTCCAGAAAGAAAATCAGTATGTGGTTTGCTCAGCAGACCGGATTGTATGGCTGGTAGGAGAGCGTAGCGATGACCGTTTCCGGGTGACGGAAGATACGAAACGGGTACTGATTATACGGCAGTTGGAAGATAAGTAGAATTTTTTTCTTTCCTGCTTTTTCATGAATGACAGGGAATGTTTCCTGAAATCTTGTAGCAAAAATCCGCGAATCATGCAACAAGATTTCAGAAATCATGTAGCAAGATTCGCGGATTTCAGATGGAGCTTCCCGGTATTATTTGCAATACTTCTGTATCAGTCCGTCTACCACTTCATCGCCCAGTTCTTTTGCTTTGGCAATTTGCACAGGCTTCTTTGTTTTTCTTTAATTGTATCTGGCAGTATCCCAGCATACGATATGCGGCTGCGGCTTTCGGGTCTAAAGAGATAGCCTTTTCCAATGCTTCTATTGCTTCGTTATGTTGCCCTACACGTAGATGCACCGAACCTTTTTCCACCCACATGGCTATATCCTCAGGAGTCATTTCTATTGCTTTATTAATGTCGTTGATAGCTTGCTGATACATTTTACATTGTATTTCCGCCTGTTCGCGTTGCAGATAAAAGGCGGCTGTAACGCGTCCACCGATAGCATCATAAAAAGTATCATAATCTATTACCGCTTCACGGTATTTGCCTGTCTGGGCTTTTATCTCTGCCCGTTCATAGAAATAAGGAGCCGCTTCCGATGTATAAGGTTGGTGAAACGTGCCACAGCACTATCCATCAAGGCAATAACCTCGTTCATATCTGTTCCTTCAATCAGTTGTTTGGTTTTGGCTGCCGAGTAAAATGTAGCGGCAGAGGCTATGGAAGACTGGTTCACTTTTTCATAAGCGGCGTATGCCTCAGGATATTTTTTCATAGCAAACAGAATGTCTCCCTCCAATTGTGTGTAAATGGGTTGGTTGTCGGCCTGCATGGCATCATGAATAATGGAGAGAGCTTTGTCGTAACTCCAGTCACCGTATGGTTTCTTGTCACCTAAAGAGATGGTGTACGAATAAATTAATTTAGCGATATTATATTGCGTTTCACTCTTGTTGGCTGTCACTTCCAGTGCTTTCTTCAGGTCAGCATCTGCCAAAGCGTTGTGTTCATCATCATTAAATCCCATATAAGTAGTGGCACGGCGTATATATCCGTCCGCGCTGTTGGGATATTGTTCCAGGAAATCGTTTAATGTGGTGATATATTCGTCCTGATTTTGTTGTGAAGATGCCATGAACAGGTACACCAGTGCTTGGTCTTCTGTTTCGGGCAGTCCTTTTTTGATGCCGATTTTATTCAGTGACATGTCGTTCAAAGAAAGGGCGGTGATGCTCAGCGAGGCACCGTATGTAGCTCCGATGGCATAACTTTCCTTGGCTTCATCCGATGCGTTTTTTTGGATTAAACCTAATACTTCTCCATTGGCATTCATAATAGGGCAACTTACTGTTTTTTCGTTGGTTGTCATTGCCAGTGTATAGTAATATGCCTTGTCGCCGATGGTGTCTACTTTGGTGACGGTCCCTGTCTGGCAGGTTGCCGCTTTTTGAGTCGAGTAGGGTAGCAGATAGACTGTTTCACCTACCGATGCCGGCTGTGATGCCGATTTTAATGCTATGGTCTTTTTATCGGTTTCAGTATTAAATTTTACGATGTCATACATGGAGTTGGCTCCCAAGATACGCAATACAGGCAATTCTTTACTGTCCGCATTAATGATTACTGCACGTTCGGCTCCTTCAAACAGGGTATAATCGGATAATGCCGTTCCATTTTCATTGATATAGAATCCATTTCCTGTATTCTTGATTTTGTTATCTTTATCGTATGTAACGATGGAAAAAACGGCTTTTTTAGCTTTGCCGGCCCACTTTGGGGTTGCTTGTGCATAGCTTAGCTGGGCGGCTATGCCGCATGCCAGTATCAAAAGTACTTTCTTCATGATATAGTTAGTTGTTTGTTAACGATGATACGGTATTTATAAAGCGGATGCCGTTTTGTCTTCTGTGAAGCCGCGTTGCTTTACAGCTTCATAAATCAGAATACCTGCGGCAACCGATACGTTCAATGATTCTATTTTACCCATTAACGGTATTTTGATCCATTCATCGCACAGGGAAAGGTGTTCGTAGGGAACACCTGTGTCCTCGGCTCCCATAATGATACATACAGGGTCTTTATAGTTTGCTTTGGTGTAATCATAATCACCTTTTTCCGTGGCTGCTACAATCTTGAATCCGCAGTCTTTCAGATACTTGATGGTATTAGTCAGATTTTGTTCGCGGCATACGGGAAGAGTGTGCAGAGCTCCTGCTGATGTTTTCATTGCGTCGGCATTGACACTGACACTGTTTTTCGAGGGAATAATAATGGCATCTGCACCGGCACATTCGCAGGTACGGGCAATGGCTCCGAAGTTACGTACATCGGTAATTCCATCCAGCATGACGAATAGGGGTGTTTTTCCTTCTTCAAACAGGAAAGGTACCAGATCTTCTGTTTTCTGGTAGGTGACAGAGGAGATGAATGCTACAACTCCCTGATGGTTTTTCCGGGTAATACGGTTAATACGCTCCACGGGTACACGCTGAACAGGGATGAGGGTATTTTTCAAGCAGGCAAACAGTTCTTTGGACAGTTCGCTCTGTATATCTTTCTTCACCAATACTTTATCTATCTCTCTTCCGGCTTGTATGGCTTCAATAACAGCGCGTACACCGAAAATCATTTCATTCTTTTCTAACATATTTAATAAGTGGTTAATGGTTAGTGACAGGTGGTTAGTGGTAATTGGCACTAGCCACTTATCAGCGCCTTTGCATTGTTCAGGGCTGCCTCTGTCAAGGTAGCCCCACTTAGCATATTGGCAATTTCTTTTACTCTTTCTTCATCAGTCAGGCGGCGGATGTGGCTGTTGGTGCCTGTTTCCGTATCTTCCTTATATACTTTATAATGAGTGATGCCGCGTGCTGCAATCTGGGGCAGGTGGGTGATGCTGATGACCTGACGGTTTTGTTTTCCCATCTCCTGCATGATGAGCGCCATTTTCTCGGCGATGGAACCGGAAACTCCGGTGTCTATTTCATCAAAGATGATAGTAGGCAGTTTCACAGCTCCGGCTATCATGGCTTTCAGCGAAAGCATGACACGGGCAATCTCACCACCCGATGCTACGGAAGCTACATTTTGTAATGTTCCATTCTTGTTGGCCGAAAACAGGAATGTCACACTGTCCATCCCTTTACTGTCCGGTTCCTTGCGCGGATTCAGTTCCACCACAAAGCGCACATTGGGCATACCGAGAGGAACCAGCAGGCTTTGCATCTGTCTTTCAATGTGCTTGCCCGATTGGGAACGGAGTTTTGTCAACACAGCAGCTTGCTTTATCACTTTGTCATATAGCGTTTCTTTTTGGGCGGTAAGTTCTGCTATACGGTCATCAAAAGAAGTGATGGCGTTCAGCTTCTCATGATAGTCGGTTTGCACGGCTATCAATTCCTCTATTGTTTGTACGTGATGCTTCTGTTGCAAAGAGTAGATTAAGTTCAGGCGTTCATTTACATAATCCAGACGGGTGGGGTTGAACTCCACTTCCTCCTGTGCGCCTGCTATTTCATGCGACAGATCTTTCAGTTCTATGTAACAACTGTCTAAACGCCCTATCCATTCCTGGGCACGTGTGTACACTCTCGCTATGTTATGCAGGGTTTGCATACATTCTTTGGTAGCGGACAACAGGCTGGCATCTTCCGAAGCCATTATTTGGTCCACTTTGTACAAGCCCGCTTTTATCTCTTCGGCATGATTCAAGGTTTCGGCTTCCTGTTCCAGTTCGGTTTGTTCTCCTTCCTGAAGGTTTGCATCATCCAGCTGTTCCAGTTGGAACCGGATGTAATCTTCATCCTTCCGGCTTTGCTCGGCTTGCGTTATGAAGTCGGCCAGCTGTTTGCATACGTTCCTGTACTCGGTATAAATATCCTTGTATGCTGAAAGTTCGTTGTCATCCTGTGCCAGGATATCCAATACATTCAATTGGAATCCCTCACTGTTGAGCAACAGGTTTTGATGCTGGCTATGTACATCTATCAGTTTCTCGCCCAGTTCCTTCATCTGCGCCAATGAGGCCGGAGTATCGTTTATGAATGCGCGGCTTTTACCTGATGCATATAACTCGCGGCGGATAATACATTCATCCGGATCATATTCCAAATCTCTTTGGGTAAAGAAAGGCTCCATCTGATAGGCGGAGATGTTGAAACGTGCTTCTACAATACATTTATTGGCGCCTTTCTTGATCGCTTTGATATCGGCCCGTTGTCCCAGTAACAAGCCGATAGCGCCTAGAATAATCGATTTACCGGCACCGGTCTCTCCGGTGATGACAGAGAAGCCGGGGGTGAAACTGATATCCAATGTATCAATCAATGCATAATTCTGTATATAGATAGATTGCAGCATATTCTTGCTCCTTTTTAATAATTTGCTGATTTGTCAATTTGCTAATTTGCTGCGCTGTTGTATTCCGCATGGTAATTAGCACATTAGCACATTGGCAACATGGCAAATTAAGAAATTATTTATTATTTACCAGTCTGTCAATAATATCCCTTGCTACTTCCTGTTTGCTTTTCAGCGGATAAGGAGTTGCTCCCTGACGGTCTATAATCGTTATTTTGTTGGTGTCACAACGAAACCCGGCTCCTTGGTCGTTCAATGAGTTCAGTACAATGAAATCAAGGTTCTTACGTTCCAGTTTTCTTTGTGCATTTTTTGTTTCATCATTTGTTTCCAAGGCAAATCCCACTAATGTCTGTCCGTCTTTTTTCCGGTTTCCCAGTGCGGCGGCAATGTCTTGTGTGGGTTTCAGTTGCAGTATTAAATTATCTTTCTCTCTTTTGATTTTATGACCGGCTACGGTTTCCGGGGTAAAGTCGGCCACTGCCGCACACAGGATGCCGGCCGAAGCTGTAGGAAACTCGCGGATGGCGGCTTCGTACATTTCTCCGGCACTTTCCACATCTATGCGGCGGATGTTAGGGTGATGGGCCTGAATCGTTACCGGTCCGCTGATTAGCGATACTTCCGCTCCACGTGAAGCGCATTCCTCGGCAAGTGCGAATCCCATTTTTCCTGAAGAATAATTGCCGATAAAGCGTACCGGATCTATTTTCTCGTAGGTTGGACCGGCGGTAATGACTACTTTCTTTCCGGCCATGTCTTGTTGTTTGGCAAAGAAAGCTTCCAGAATTTCCACTATTTTTTCCGGTTCTTCCATTCTGCCTTTTCCTACCAGATGGCTTGCCAGTTCCCCTTCTGCCGGTTCTATAATATGATTTCCGTAAGAACGGAGCGTGTCCAGATTCTTCCGGGTGGAAGGGTGTGCGAACATATCCAGATCCATTGCCGGAGCTACGAATACGGGAGCTTTCATTGACAGATAAGTCGTGATCAGCATATTGTCCGCTATTCCGTTGGCCATTTTACCAATAGTGGATGCGGTAGCCGGAGCGATAATCATGGCATCCGCCCATAGTCCCAAATCAACGTGGCTGTTCCATGTCCCGTCACGCTGGGCAAAAAACTCGCTGATAACAGGTTTGCTTGTTAATGCAGACAAAGTGATAGGTGTGATGAATTCTTTGCCTGCGGGGTAATCACGACTTGTACTTCCGCTCCCTTCTTAATAAGTCCGCGAATGAGTATAGCCGCTTTATAGGCGGCTATACTTCCGGTTATACCTAGTACGATTTTTTTTCCTTTCATACTCATTTCATCATTCCCGATTCACGTAGTCTGATTTTTGTCAGTACGTTTTTCGTGTTCAGCGTAAAGTCACCGTTCAGTATCCAGCTGTAGTAGCCCGGATCTTTTTGTA
>ENA-OQIC01000335-OQIC01000335.1-human-gut-metagenome-genome-assembly--contig:-NODE-335-length-21210-cov-2.757245_pt1 | contig 21210 bp, 26 predicted proteins | sample MGYA00242572_ERZ504736 | MGnify/ENA primary metagenome ERZ504736 (study PRJEB26092, sample SAMD00036201) | human gut metagenome | host: Homo sapiens | study: EMG produced TPA metagenomics assembly of...
AAGTCCGGCAATCACATAGCAGACACTGAGAAACGGCATCACTTTCATCAGTCCGTTCAGCTCGCGTACGTCACGGGTATGGGTACGTCCGTATATCATACCGATGAGGGCGAAGAACAGAGCTGTCATTAATCCGTGGCTGAGCATCTGAAGCACCGCTCCGGTAGCTGCTGTCTGGTTCATCATCAGGATAGCGAAGAGCACAAGGCCGCAGTGGCTTACGGAAGAGTATGCGTTGATGTACTTCAGGTCTGTCTGTACGCAAGCACTGAAAGCACCGTATACAACGGAGATACCTGTCAGGATCAGGAAGATCCAGCCCAGTTCGTTTGCAGCTTCCGGCATCAGGTACATGGCGATGCGGAAACAACCGTAGCTCCGAGCTTCATCAATACGCCGGCATGCAGCATAGAGACAGCAGTCGGTGCCGAGGCATGACCGTCAGGACTCCAGGTATGGAAGGGAAAGAGTGCTCCCAGCACACCGAATCCCAGGAAAGTGAGCGGAAACCAGATGCATTGCTGCGCAAACGGAATGTTATGCAGTTGAGCTATTTCAAGAATGTTCATGGTTGTTCCGCCGGCACCGAAGAAGATACCCAGAATACCGATCAGCAAGAATGCTGAACCACCCATTAGCATCAGGGTCAGCTTCATGGCTGCATATTCTTTGCGTCCCGAACCCCATACACCGATGAGTAAGTACATCGGTATCAATGCGATTTCGTAGAACATGAACATGGTGAATAAGTCGATGGAGATAAAGAAACCGAATACTCCCATCGACAGGAGGGTGAACCACAGGAAATATTCTTTTGTCAGCGGCTGCAACTTCCAGGAGGCAAAGGTGCCGGTGAACACGATGACAGCGCTAAGCAGCAGCATCGCTACCGATATTCCGTCTACTCCCACCGAGTAGGCTATGTGAAGCGGTGCATACCATACCGTATCGGCACGGAACAACATCTCGCTGTAGCTCCTGCCTGGCGCTCGCCCAAATAAAGGAACGTCAGCACAACACTCAGGATCAGCAACGCCGTACTTCCCGCTACCATCACTCCGCGGATGGCCTTAATGCTTTTGGCAAGGTATAACCCGCCAAGCATCAGCAGAGGAATGAGTACGAATAAGGATAAAAAGTTCATATCTTTTGTGCTTTATAAGATTAATATTAAGATAAGTATCAGCGCTCCGAGCAGGAATACATAAGCGTATTGCTGTACACGTCCGCTTTGCAATCCCCGTATCTCATCGCTTGTAGCATGGGTACCCCAGGCTATGAAGTTGAAGAATCCGTCTACCACGTGGCGGTCGAACCAGGCGATCGGTGTAGAGATGCAACGGAAGATAATCCGGTGTGTGATGAACTGATACACCTCGTCGATGTAGAAACGATGATAGGCTGCACGGTGCAGTCCGGCAAAACGTTTGGCAAGTTTATCTGCCAGAGGTTGCTGCTGACGCAGGTACATGCAAGTGGCCAGGACGATGGACGCCACAGCAATCACTACACTTGTGACGGCTACTGATGTCTCAAGATGGATGGTATACGATTCACCGTTGGAGCTGATGAAATGTCCGAAAGGAATGAAACCGGCCACGCAAGTGACGGCGGCCAGGAAGATTAACGGAACAGTCATGGTCAGGGGAGATTCGTGGGGAGTATGTACGTGGCTTGTACCATCGCTTGTCGACTTTTGCCCCGGTGCTGTGCCACCCCAGAAGATGCCGTAGTAGAGACGGAACATATAAAAGGCGGTCATAGCTGCGATGACGGTCATCACCCAACCCATCGTCGGGCTATACTGGAAGCAAGCTGCCAGAATTTCATCTTTGGAGAAGAAACCCGAGAACGGAGGAATACCTGCAATGGCGAGACAAGCTATCAGGAAGGTGATATGCGTGATCGGCATGTATTTGCGTAATCCTCCCATAGCCGACATCTCGTTGGAGTGAACGGCATGGATAATGCTGCCTGCACCCAGGAAGAGCAAGGCCTTGAACATGGCGTGTGTGAAAAGGTGGAACATGCCGGCCATGTATCCCAACCCTCCGTGATGCGGATCGGAAGAGGTACAAACACCCAGTGCCACGATCATAAATCCGATTTGTGAGATGGTCGAGAAAGCAAGTACACGCTTGATGTCACTCTGTACGCAAGCCACGCTGGCAGCATAAAAAGCGGTGAAAGCACCTACCCAACCAATCAGGTGGAGTACGTCCGGAGCATATTCGATGAAAAGCGGGAACATGCGTGCCACCAGGTAAACGCCGGCTACTACCATGGTGGCGGCATGAATCAGTGCACTGACGGGAGTCGGACCTTCCATGCGTCCGGTAACCAGATATGCAACGGGAACATGGCACTCTTGCCGGCACCGCCGACAAACATCAGCCGAGTGCCAGAGGTAACATACCGGCGCCACCGCTCAACATTGAAACTGTGTCGGGAGTAAATCCGAAAGTACCTCCGTAGTATCCGTATATCAGGATACCGATCAGGAAGCCCAGGTCGGCAAAGCGAGTCACGATGAATGCTTTTTACTGGCGGCAATAGCAGCCGGACGGGTATAGTAGAAACCGATCAGGAGGTAAGAAGATACACCTACCAACTCCCAGAATAAGTACATCTGGAAAATGTTGGTTGCCACTACCAGTCCGAGCATAGACATGGTGAATAAGGATAAGAATGCGTAGTAGCGCTGGAATCCCCGTTCGCCTTTCATATAGCCGAAAGAGTAGATATGTACCATCAGGCTGACTGTAGAAATTACAATCAGCATCATCACCGAGATGGGGTCGAGCAAAATGCCCAGGTTGAACGTTAGTGTTTCCGTGAACGGAAGCCATTCAAAGTTATAAGGAATGAGTGTGGCAAACGTTCCGTCTGCCAGACGGGGTGCGAGAAGTAATGTACGGCCGTGACGTACGAGAGTACTGTCACTGCTGCCAATACCAGCGTGCCTATGGTGCCCGCTGTTCGGTGGCTCATCACTTGCCTCCTATCCCTAATGCCAGGAAGGAGAGGAAGGGGAGAAGAAGGATCAGAATTGTATATTCCATAATTTAGTTATTATTTCTATGATCATAATGACGTATTTACCACTTTAATTCATCCAGATTCTTTACCTGAATACTACGTATATTCCGGTAAATATTAATCATGATGGCGATAGCGATAGCCGTTTCCGCTGCCGAGATGGCAATGGAGAACAGGGCAAAGAAATACTTCGAGCTCTCCGGGAAAAAGGAAACGGTTAAATACGGCAAAGTTGATATCTGTAGCATTCAGCATCAGTTCTACAGAGATGAGGATAGCAAGTGTGTTGCGGCGGGTGAAGAACCCGTATATTCCCGCAAACATCATGATGGTAGAAACCACCAGGTAATATTCCATGTGTATCATCATATCGTCCTATCTTTTACGTGCAATTAATAATCCGCCCACGATACAGGCCAGCAACAGAATGCTGACTGCTTCAAAAGGCAATACATATCCATATTTACCACTGCTTAACAAAGCATGTCCGATGGTCTTGATACTGATTTCTACAGGTTCCGGATCGCTTGTCGGCACAAATTTGTGTGTCAGTGTAATGAAGAGCACCAGGATTGCACCTATAATCGTAGTGACAAGCCCTGCCAGGAATTTACTCCGTTTCAGGTGAGCGGCCCGGTCGCCTTCTCCACTCGTCAGCAGGATGGAGAATACATAGAGCACCACGATACCTCCGGCATAGACCATGATCTGTACCGATCCGAGGAAAGTGTATCCTAACAGAAAGTAGATACCTGCTGTGCCGAAAAGCACGAACAGCAGGTAAGTGGCCGAACGCACGATACGCTGCGTGGTCACTGTCAGTATGGACATGGCAATGATGAACACTGCCAGAAAGTAGAATACTACTGTTTCAAGTGTAAGTCCCATATTCTTTTATTCTTTTTCTTTTCGATTACTTTACTTCCTTCGCGGTTGAGTTGCAGGACAAGTTTGGTCCGGTCGAATACGGCATGCTCAAATACCTGGTCGAAGGTGATTGCGTCGTGTGGGCAAGCGTTGACACAGAGCTGGCAGAAGATACACGAACCAAGGTCGTATTCATACTTTGCCAGTATTTTCTTCTTTTTGCCCTCTTCGGTTTCAATGGTTTCGCTGGTCACTTTAATGGTATCATTGGGGCATGCCATCTGACACAACCCACAGGCTACACAACGGTGCTCATTGTTTTCGTTGTGAGGCATGTTCAATGTACCGCGAAAGCGGTCGAACATTTTGAGTTCGGCGCGGTTCTCCGGGTATTGTTCGGTCACTTTCTTTCGAAAATATACCTTGATGGTGGTTTTCATACCCGTCAGCAGGGAGCCGATGCCTTGCATCAGGCCGCCTAGATATGTATATTCTTCATTTTCATCTTTCAGCCCTCCGGGTTAGAAGTGCAGTCCGAAGACTACGATTAATACCATGATTACCAGATTGACCATTGAAATAGGTACCAAATATTTCCATTCCAGGTTTAGTATCTGGTCAATACGCAGACGCGGGAAAGTCCATTTGATCCACATCAGCAGGAACACTACGAAGAATGCCTTTCCGAAAAACCAGATGAATCCCGGAATATAATCCATCACTGCATTGAATCCGTCCAGCCCGACAATGTGCAGCGGCATCCAGCTCCCAGGAAGATGGTGGCGGCTACGGCAGCTACGATGAACATATTCAGATATTCGGCCAGATAAAAGGAGCCGAAGTGCATACCCGAATACTCGGTATGGTATCCTGCCGTCAGTTCACTTTCCGCTTCGGGAAGGTCGAACGGACCACGGTTACATTCTGCGTTGCCGGCTATCAGATAGATAACGAAAGCGATCAGGGCCGGGATGTGTCCTTTGAAGATAAACCATCCGTTAGCCTGACTTTCCACAATCTCAGAGAACTGCATGGTACCCATCAGGACCACCATTGTGAGAATACTAAGTCCGACAGACAATTCATAACTGATGATTTGTGCACCGCTTCGCATAGCACCGATCAGTGAGAACTTATTGTTCGAACCCCAGCCGGCCAGCAGGATACCCACTACGCCTATGCTCGAAGCTGCCAACAGGAAGAAGACACCTACGTTGAAGTCCAGCACTTCCAGCCCTTTACTGATAGGCAGGCACGAAAAGGTGAGAAATGAGGCGATAATCACCATGAACGGAGCCAGGTTATAAAGGAATTTGTCCGAATGTTTCAGTTCGATGATCTCTTTGGTCAGCATCTTGAGCACATCGCAGAGCACCTGGATGCTTCCCCACTTTCCTACGCGGTTCGGACCCAGTCGGCACTGGAAGAAACCGCACACCTTGCGTTCCATATAAATAAGGAGAATGGCAAGTATGGCGTACAAAGCCACAATGCACACCCCGATAACGACACATTCTATGAATACAGCCAATCCCTCCGGCATGACGGAGGTTAATGTCTGGTGTATCCAACTTGTTATTATACTAAAGTCAAACATATACTATATTTACGATTAGACGATTTACTATTTACGATTGGAGTGATCCGGATTTAGGATAAGAGCCGTCAGGGCTTCCTTATCTGTCGATGTCCGGTACCACATAATCCAGCGTTCCGCCGATAGCGATCAGGTCGGCAATCTTAGCTCCCCGGCAGATGGTATCGACAGCCGAAACCAGTGGCAACCCCGTCGAACGGTAGTGCAAACGGTAAGGTGTCTTGTCGCCATGACTCTCGAGGAACACTCCGAATTCACCGCGGCTGCCTTCAACGGCGGTATAGTAACTTCCTTCCGGTACCCGGATGATGGGTTTCATTTTTTCCTGTATCGGTCCTTCCGGAATATTGTCAATCAATTGCTCGATAATGTTCAGGCTCTCCATGATTTCGTCCATACGCACCATGTAACGGGCAAAAGAGTCGCCTTCGGTATAAACGATTTCTTTAAAATCCACCTTATCGTATACGCCGTAAGGCATACGTTTGCGTACATCACATGCCCAGCCGCTGGCACGGCCTGTTCCACCGGTACATCCGAAAGAAATGGCATCTTCGCGACTCAGCACCCCTACACCTTTCAGACGTTGCCGGGCAATGACATTGCCGGTGAATACGTCGTGATATTCGTGGATGATTCCACGCAGGTAAGGGATGAACTTCTTTACTCTCGGGATGAAGTTCGGGTGCAGGTCTGCCTGTACGCCTCCAATGGTATTGTAGTTCATTATCAAACGTCCGCCGCAAGTTTCTTCGAACATATCCAGAATCATTTCACGGTCACGGAATCCGTAAAAGAAGGCTGTCAATGCGCCTAGGTCCATGGCAAGACAGGAGTAGAATAGGAGGTGAGAGTCGATACGCTGAAGTTCGTCCATGATAGTACGGATGTATTTCACGCGTTCACTGACCTCGATACCCATTGCTTTCTCGATGCACATGCAGAGTGCATGGCGGTTCTGGTGTGCTCCCAGATAATCGAGCCGGTCGGTCAGTGCCAAAGTCTGCGGATAGGTGAGGCTTTCGTTCATCTTCTCGATCCCACGGTGTATATATCCGCAGTTGGCGTCGAGCTTTTGATGGTTTCGCCTTCAAGTGAGACGCGGAAGCGCATCACCCCGTGGGTTGCCGGGTGCTGTGGCCCGATGTTGACTACGTATTCACGGTCATCGAAGATCACATTCTCCTGAGTTTGATACGTTCCGTCCGGATTCAGCTCTATTTCCCGGGTCGTATCATACGTCTCTTCATTGTCCATACGTAACGGATTGTCTTTCTCCGGGTTGTTATCTTTACGCATCGGATGGCCTACCCAGTCATTACGCAGATAAAGACGTCGCATGTCGGGATGTCCGATGAATACAATGCCGTAATAGTCGAAAACTTCACGCTCGTTGAAGTCGGCCGCTTTCCAGATGTCACTGACGGAAGGTATTTCCGGAGTTTCGCGGTTATTTGTGGATGTTTTTATCGCGATGCGTTCGCCGGTTACGGTCGATTCCAGATGATAGACTACTCCAAGTCCCCGGGTTACGTTCGGTGCGTCACCTTCGTCTGCCACTCCCCAGTCCATACCCGTTAGGCTTTCGAGGAAGTCCATCTGTTTTTCGTTACGCAGACGCAGCATTTCGTCGTGTAGTGCTGCGGGTTCTATGTATTTTATTTCTTCCATATTTTACTAATTAAAGCAGATTCATTTCCCTTCAGGTTTTTTCTCTTTCCGGTTTACTCCTCCGAAGAATTTCTCTATCTTCACTTTCCGTTGCAGTTGCATCATACCGTAATAAAATGCTTCCGGGCGGGGAGGCATCCGGGAATATATACATCGACCGGGAGAATCTTGTCTACTCCGTTCACCACATGATAGGATTTGCGAAACGGGCCTCCGCTTACTGCACATCCTCCTACGGCAATTACATATTTGGGATCTGCCATCTGATCATACAGACGTTTCAGTACCGGAGCCATTTTGTTGGTAATGGTGCCGCATACCATGATCATGTCGGCTTGGCGCGGACTGGCACGGGCTACTTCAAACCCGAAGCGGGCCATGTCGTAACGCGCGGCACCCAGTGCCATGAATTCGATACCGCAACAGCTGGTTGCGAAAGTAAGTGGCCACAGCGAGTTGCTGCGTCCCCAGTTGATAAGATCGTCAAGTACTCCCACAAAGACGTTTGCACCGCCTTCATTGAGTTCTTTGACCATCTTTTCCAACGATTCGTTGTCGATGAAGTCTTCATACGGGATAGACTTTATTTTAGGCTTTTTCATTATTTCCATTCCAGTGCTCCTTTCTTCCAGGCATAGGCAAGGCCCAGAACCAACACAACTAAAAAGAAGAGAATACTAATCAATCCCTGAGGTCCCAGGTCACGGGCTATGACGGCCCAGGGAAACAGAAATACTGTTTCGACATCGAACATCAGAAACAGAATGGCAAACAGGTAGTATCCTACACGGAACTGCATCCATGATTTACCGCGCGTAGGGATACCACATTCATACGCTTCGAACTTTTGTGCATTATACGACCGCGGCGAGATAGCGTTTGAAAGGGCTATCACCACACCGACAAAGGCAATTGCGGTCAGCAGAACGACAACTAACAATGTAAAATTCATAATCCAATAGTATGTTTAGATTGAATAATCTGAAGTAAGCAATAAGTTGACACACCTCTGAGTGACAACTGATTGAAAGAGTATTGACAGCTATCAGTGAAACAGTTTACATGATAGCATGGCTACTCGTGGCTTGTGACTCTTTAAATGATGATTTTCCTTAATCCGTAGACATAGTAGGTCAGTGGATCAGACGGATTGTATGTATGTGAGTGATTTGAATGGACAGAAAAAGGATTATTTCTCATTCTGTATTTATGAAAGATCATTTCAGGACGGATAAAACTTTTGTCCGTTGGTACATGAGAAATATCTGCATGCCCCATTTCACAGGGCATAATGGTACAATAGAAATGAAAGCGTTCCAGGATATTCCGGCTTGCAGGAGTAGCTTGCGAAATGAAACATTCTTCCTGGTCCGGATCTTCTATTATATAAGAGGTGTTTGCCGCTTTCATCGTTACCGAATGAAGCAGCACGGCAAGCACTATTATTATATAATATTTTAAGTTTTGTTTCATTCCTATTTCTTAAACGGTTGCAAATATAGAATTTAATTTTATCTCTTTTGCAAACTCCACGTGACAAAAAAGGTTTTTTAATAAATCAAGGGAGTCAGAAGTTGGAGGGATTATCAACCGATTTCTGACCCGCCTCTACTATATATTATCTTGTATGATACAACAATGAAGCTTCTCTACTTGTTTCTAATTCCTTTTCCAAAAGTCAGAACTGAATAAAAGTAAGACGGTGAATAGTTCCAGACGTCCCAGTAACATCAGGAACGACAATAACCATTTGGCCAGATCAGGGAGTCCGTCCCATGAATAGGCCGGACCGCAGCTCCCCAATCCCGGTCCCATATTTCCGATACTTGAAATCACCGTCCCGATAGATTCTGTGAAACCTACGCCCATTGCCAGCATCAACAGTACACTGACAATGATGATGACGGCATAGATGAATGAGAATGCCAGTACCGTCGACAGGATGGCAGGAGAAATGACCTGTTTGTTCACCCGCACCGGAAGTACGGCGTTCGGATGTACGATGTGTTTAAATTCATTTCGTGACACTTTGGCCAGAATCACCATTCGGATGCATTTCATACCTCCTGTGGTGCTTCCGGCACAGGCACCTATCAGCATGATGACAGTCAGGGTACCCCAAAGTACCGGTACCCATTGCATGTAGTCGGCTGTTACAAATCCGGTGGAAGTATGCAGCGAAGCTACTTGAAAAAAGGCTTTGCGGAAAGATTCCTCGGCTCCCATCGGGTGGTGCGGTAGAGCACTGCCGCAATGAATGCGGTAAAGAGAATCACTGACATCACGTACCACTTTAACTCGGCATTTTGAGATACTTTCTTCAGTTTACCGGTAAATAGCAGGAGAAGTAGCGTAAAGTTGATTCCGGAGAGAAACATAAAAACACCTATCACATATTCTATATAAGGTGAATTGTAATAGGCTATGCTGTCTTGTTTGGTAGAATAACCTCCTGTACCGGTCGTGGCAAACGAGTGGCAGATACTGTCGAACAGTCCCATGCCTCCGAATAACAAAAGAATCACTTCAATGGCTGTCAGCCCGGCATAGATAGTCCATATCCATTTGGCCGTCACACCGATACGGGGATGTACTTTATCGTAGGTAGGCCCGCTGGCTTCGGCGGCAAAGAGTTGTACGCCGCTCACACCGAAAATGGGCAGTACGGCAATGGTAAAAAAGACAATGCCCAATCCGCCTATCCACTGTGTCATGCTTCGCCAGAAGAGAAGTCCGTGGGGCAGTGCCTCGATATCGTCGAGAATGGTGGCTCCGGTACTGCTGAATCCGGACATCGTTTCGAAGAAGGCATTGGTTATGCTTGGTATATAATGGCTGAGGTAGAACGGGAGCATTCCAAATAAGGAAAACACGACCCATGCTACACTGACAATGACATATCCGTCTCGGCGGTTAAGTTGTTTTTCGGCTCCTTTGCCAAGAGCCAGCAGAAGGATGGCGACTAAAGTAGTCAATCCTGCCGACAACAGGAAACTGCTCAGGTCATCCTCGCGGTATATCAGCGAAACACCTGCACAGCAAAGTAACAGGCCTGTCTCTATCAGTAAGAGGAAACCTGTGATGCGATATATCATTTAGAGTTTATCATACCATCAATTAAAGTACTTTTCTATCTTCTTGATCATCATGCTGAGGCAGAATACGACGACGTGGTCACCTGCCTGAATAAGGGTATCACCCGTAACCAGTATACCTTCTCCGTTGCGGATCAGGCCACCGATAGTGGTCCCTTTGGGTAGTCCCAGGTCTTTCACTTTGTTTTTGGTAATTTTGGCGTTTTCGGGTACTGTGAACTCTGCTACGTCCGCATTGGCAAAGGTCAGGCACTTCACATTCGAAACGTCTGCATCGAGCATCATCTGGTAGATGTGGCTGGCGGCAATCATTTTTTATTGATTACCGTGCCGATGTCCAGGCTTTCCGCCATACCGATGTAATCGATATTTTCTACTTCCGCCACTGTTTTGCTCACTCCCATGCGTTTGGCGGCAAGGCAGGCCAGAATATTGGTCTCAGAGTTACCGGTCAAGGCTACGAAAGCTTCCGTGTTCTTCAGTCCCTCTTCAATCAACAGGTCCATATCCCGTCCGTCTCCGTTGATAATCATGGTCTTATCATCGAGCAACTCTGTCAGGCGGTTACAGCGGTTTATGTCGTTATCCACAATTTTTACCTGCATGTAATCCGGTACATATTGTGCTGTACGGACTGCGATGCGGCTGCCGCCCATAATCATCACATTGCGTACGTCGGCATATTCTTCCTTTCCGGCAATTTTTCGGATGTAAGGGATGTATTTCCGGGTAGTGGTGAAGTATACGATATCGTGCAGTTTGATGGTATCGTCTCCACGGGGGATAATGGTTTCGGTACCCCGTTTGATGGCTACTACGTGATAGGGAATATCCGGCGCACCTAGTTCGGCCAGCGTGACATTCAGTATTTCGGCTTTTTCACGCATCTTTGTACCGATCAGGATAAGTGATCCTCCGCAAAATTCCCACCATTGGCGCACCCAACTCATACGCATGGACGATACGATCTCCTTGGCAGCAGCATTTCCGGGTAAATAAGGGAGTCGACACCCAGTTTCTGGAAGAACTCTTTGTTCTTTGGCAGCAGGTATTCGTAATTGTCGATGCGGGCTACTGTCTTTTCGGCTCCCAGATTGGTGGCAAGCATGCATGCGGTCATATTCCGGCTTTCATCGGGAGTGACGGCGATAAAGAGGTCTGCCTCTTTGATGCCTACCTCTTTCAGTCCTGATATGGACGAAGGAGAGGCCGTAACAGTCATCAGGTCGAAGTTAGAACTAAGCGTACTTAGTTTCTCTTCGTCATCGTCCATCAGGATGATGTCCTGTTTCTCGCGTGAGAGTAATTTAGCCAAATGGGTGCCTACAGCTCCGGCACCAGCAATAATTATCTTCATTGTGATTGCAAATTGCGGTTCTATTGCGTATTGGGGGATTAAGAATGGGTAGCCATGCAGCTTTCCACAGGAGCTCCATTCGTAATTTCGTTTTTAGTAATTACCTTGTAAATTCCTTCTTCATCCATCCCGCACAAGTGGTAGAGTTGCTGCACCGATCCGTGTTCAATGAACTGATCCGGTACACCGATGCGCCTGATTTCGGGATAATATCCGTTATCGGCCATAAATTCGAGTATGGCGCATCCCATACCTCCTTTAATGATTCCATCTTCTATCGTTACGATATGGCGGAACTTTTTGCCGACTTCGTGCAGTAGCTCTTCATCGAGCGGCTTGAGGAAACGAAGGTCATAATGCGCTACGGAAATGCCGGTATCTGCTTCAGCACGTTCGATGGCACGGGCAGCCAACTTGCCGATAGGGCCGATTGTAATTACTGCCAGATCGTTTCCGTCCTTTAGTTTCCGTCCTTTTCCCACCGGAATCTCTTCCAACGGACATTCCCAGTCCACCAACGAACCCCGCCCGCGCGGATAACGGATGGCAAAAGGCCCTTTGTCGGGCAATTGGGCAGTATACATCAAGCGCCGCAACTCATGTTCGTCCATCGGTGACGAGATAGTCAGGTTGGGGATCGGGCGTAGATAAGCCATGTCGAACACACCGTGGTGCGTAGGACCGTCTTCACCTACCAGTCCGGCGCGGTCAAGACAGAATACTACATTTAGTTTTTGTATCGCTACGTCATGGATAATGTTATCGTAAGCCCGCTGCATAAACGAGGAATAGATGTTGCAGAAGGGCAGTAATCCGTCTTTTGCCATACCTCCGGAGAAAGTCACGGCATGTCCTTCGGCAATGCCTACGTCAAAGGCGCGATCCGGCATACGATCCATCAGCATGTTCATGGAGCAGCCGCTCGGCATGGCGGGGGTGACTCCCATGATCCGTTTGTTCTTTTCCGCCAGTTCTACCAGCGTATGCCCGAATACATCCTGAAACAGGGGAGGCATCCCGTCCGTATTGGCTACAATACGTTTTCCTGTTACCGGATCGAACTTACCCGGGGCATGCCATATAGTAGCCTGTTTTTCTGCCGGACCAAATCCCTTTCCTTTGATGGTGTGGAGGTGTAGAATCTTTGGTCCCTGCATATCTTTAATATCATGCAGGATACGGGCTATGTTTTTTACATCGTGTCCGTCGATGGGACCGAAGTATCGGATATTCATTCCTTCGAAGATATTCTGCTGTTGGGCTGCCAGAGATTTCAGGCTGTTTCCCAATCTTATCAAGCCTTCCGACGTTCTTCATTGAGCAATCCCATTTTGAATAATAGGCGGGATGTCTTGAAACGCAGTTGGTTGTATCGGTTCGAAGTAGTGAGATTGAACAGATATTGTTTCATGCCGCCTACGCTACGGTCGATGGCCATGTCATTATCATTGAGTATGATCAGCAGGTTGTTCGCAGTCGATGAAGCATTGTTCAATCCTTCGAAAGCAAGTCCTCCGCTCATGGATCCGTCACCGATAACGGCTACTACATGGCGGTCTTTTTCTCCTTTTCTCTCGGCTGCCACTGCCATACCCAACGCTGCCGAGATGGAGTTGGAGGCATGACCGCAAGTGAATGTGTCATATTCACTCTCTTCCGGTGAGGGAAAAGGACGGATACCGCCTAGTTTACGGTTGGTAGAGAAAGCTTCACGCCGTCCGGTCAGTATCTTGTGTCCGTAGGCCTGATGTCCCACATCCCAGACAATACGATCATAAGGAGTGTTGTACACATAGTGCAGTGCTACAGTCAGTTCTACCACACCGAGGCTGGCAGCGAAGTGTCCCGGGTTGCACGATAGTTCCTTAATGATGTCCTGCCTTAATTCCTCGCATACCTCCGGCAATTGATCTACGCTCAGTTGGCGCAGGTCTTTGGGATAATTGATGGCGTTTAGCAAGCTATATGTTGGTTCATTCTTCATGATTCGGGCAAATTTAAATGCAAATTTAGTAAAAGAAAGCGGAAGGAGCATCTTTTTGATTGGAAATTTAATAAGTAAGAGTGGAAAGGGAGGCGGACTGACAACCTTATGGACTTATAAATGTGGTCTCCTCTTTCGTTAACATTGTTAATGCGGTTTTCCGGGTGTTTTCTTTTTGTTGGCAAAGAAGAAGTGTTTTGTGTTTAAAAGACTTGTTCTTTGCAAACAAAACACTTGTTTTAACACTCTGTTAAATCAAGCATTTTATATACTGAAAGTGAAGTCGTTTAAGTTGTTGATACAGAGTGGATCGTTGTTGTTTCTAGTTTTTCTGCTATCCTGCTTGTCCGGGTGTGATGATAGATGGTATTTATCAAACCACAATGATACCGATGCCGATTTTCAAAAAGGAAGGGGCGATTGAGAAGGATGGGGATGGGTGATCTTGTACGGATAAATAACGTTTGTTTGTTGGAACTGTTGTTTCCGTTGTCATCAGTTACCGGGCTTGGGTCGGTTGATGAAAGCTGCGATGTCATCCGTCACGTAAGAAGGAATAGAGGAGGGACGGCTGTATTCAAGAGGGGTTGACTTCCTTCTCCTTCCTGAAACAGATGATTGAGTCGGGGATAAGATTTAAATATCGCATTCGGATGCTTTGCCAGGCGGATTGCCATAATTCGAAATCTTGCATGGTGACCTGATAATCACGTTCGCCTTGAAGGACAAGTATGGGGAGAGTCAGTTTTCGGACCACTTCCAAAGGTTTATATTGATTGGCAAGCATCCAGTAAGCTTGAGAGAGATTCATGGGCAAAGGAGTTGTAATGTCGAATGTGTCTGTACCCAGCCTTTTCACGTTGTCCACTTGTTTCTGTAATTCGGCTATTTCCTTTTCAATATCTTTAGCCGATGGGAGTGCAGAGGCGAGAAACATTCACCTGACTTATAAACAGATCTTCGAGTGGACGGGCTGCACCGGCAAGCAGAAATATCCCTGCCGGAACTTTATCGCTACGTTGGGCGATGCGGGGAGCCAAGGTGCCTCCCAGGCTATGTCCGAGAATGTAGATCCGTTCGGGATTTATTGTCGGTATGGAACGGGCAAGTTTAATTGCCGAAAGGGCGTCATCCACTGATTCTTCATCGAAAGTAATTTCTTTGCCTGCAGGTGCGCTGTCGGCTCCATATACTTTGGTACGCTTGTCATAACGGATCACGGCTATTCCACGCTCGGCCAGTCCATACGCGAGGTCCCGAAAAGGTTTATTGGCCCCTACCGTTTCGTCCCGGTCGCTGGCCCCCGAACCGTGTACCAAAATGACTACCGGCAGATCTTTGCCGTTTTTAGGAAGAGTCAGTGTGCCGGGAAGCTTGAAATTCCCCGTACAAACCTGTATGTCTGTCTCTTTTATTTTATCTTGTACCGATGTCGTCGGGGGAGTGGTCTTTTCAGGCGGAACAGGTACGAAACGAATGGTATTCACCTTTCCGTCCGGATTGAACGCTGTGAGAAAACGCAATGGTAAGCGTTCGAACTTAACGTCGCAATAATAAACAGTCATACCGTTTATTGGTTCGGTGTTCCACTCTCCATGCGACTGATACTTACCTGCTTGTTGTTCCAATTGCTTGAACAGTCCGTTCAACATCTCTACGGAAAGCATTTTCCGGATGTTATCGTCCAGATGTACATACACACTGTCTCCTTGGCCTGCAATCAGTCGGTCGAGAAGTTCGGATGCCTGTTGCGCACGATCCTGGGCTTGCAATACAGGAGTTACTGCCAGCAATAGCCATAGCAGGCAGATTCCTTTGAGTAGATTTTTCTTTGTCATAACTTGTTTATTAAGAAATCTCCGATAAAAAATAGAGTTCCGAGGAAAGGATTCCGTAAATCAGCAGGGAGATAGAAGTCAGCCAACGGGGCTGTTTTGCTCTCCGACCGCACGGATGCGTGCAAACGTACTGAACAGACATTCGGCGGCGGCAAACAGGACTATCAGATAGATGATCAGGTCGGTCCACGATTGTAGCCAAAGGTCTTTGAGATTACCTATCAGACATACCAATATCACGATGGCTACAAAATATGAAATACGCATTAAGTCTGTTTTCTTTGATCCCATAAGCGTCTCCTTTTCAGTTTTTAAGTTCAAATTCTTCCCTTTTTGTTGCTATTTCACAAACTTAAAATATTTTCTTTGAAAAAGGAGCTTTTCGGACTGATTCTGTTTTTCCGTTAACAATTATTATAAAGCTTGTAGGTGGGATGGCAGTAAAGTTACCGCTGAATTATCCGTATCTTTGTCGTAAACATAGAGGTATAAAGATATGAAGAAACTGATAATATTCGATTTGGATGGTACTTTATTGAATACCATTGCCGATTTGGCACATAGTACGAATCATGCTCTGCAAACTTTGGGATATCCGACTCATGAAGTCGCTTCCTATAACTTCATGGTGGGTAACGGCATCAACAAATTGTTTGAGCGTGCATTGCCCGAAGGAGAGAAAACCGAGGAGAATGTGCTCCGCGTTCGTAAAGAATTTCTTTTGCATTATGACCGGCATAATGCCGACGAGAGTCGCCCTTATCCGGGAATTCCGGAATTGTTGGAAACATTGCAGCATAAAGGTTATAAATTGGCCGTGGCTTCCAATAAATATCAGGCAGCCACCGAGAAGCTGATAGCACATTATTTCCCGGGAATCCGGTTTGTTGCTGTATTTGGGCAGCGTGAGGGAGTGAAGGTGAAGCCGGATCCTGCTGTGGTGCATGATATTTTGCAGATTGCCGGTGTTTCGAAAGACGAAGTGCTGTATGTCGGCGATTCGGGAGTGGATATGCAGACGGCTATCAATAGCGGAGTTACTTCCTGTGGAGTTACGTGGGGATTCCGCCCCCGTACGGAGCTTGAATCGTTCTGTCCGGATTATATAGTAGACAAGGCGGAAACTATTTTGTCTATTGTTTGATAGAAAACAGAAAGGAGAACCGAAAGATGCGTAATGTCTTAGGTTCTCCTCTCTATAAAAAGTAATTATATTCGCTCGGTTATTTGATTTCGTCCGGCCATGGGCATGGCTTTCCGGTTGCTTTGAATGAAGGGCGTTGGCCGCCTACTTTGCGCAAATAGTCACCCAGCTCTTTAGATAAACTTTTCACAATGTCCGGATGTAGGGCTGCCAGGTCATTCTTTTCTCCTATATCTTCCGGAATATTGAACAACTCTTTTTTACCGCTGTCATAGTAGTAAATCAACTTCCAGTCACCTTTGCGTACGGTACAGGTCGGGCCGATGCCGGGACCGTCGTTTCCCCAATGATTAGGGAAGTTCCAGTGCAGGCTGCGTCCTTTGGACGGATCACCGGTATGTGTCAGCAGAGGCATAAAACTAATTCCATCGATCGGCTGTACCGTCTTATAATGTTTGATTTGTGCCATCTCGAGTATGGTCGGATAGAAGTCCTCGATAATTAAATATTTATCACATTTGGTATCCGGTTTTACAACTCCCGGCCAGCGGACGATCATCGGTTCGCGTACACCGCCTTCGTAAGCCGATCCTTTCCCACTGTTGAGAGGAGAGTTCTGCGTGTGCAGTTTTCCGTCACGCCATTCCGGTTCGCTGGACAGACCGCCGTTGTCGCTCATAAAGATGACGATGGTATTGTCTGCTTCTCCGTTTTTATCCAGCCAGTCCATCAGGTCACCCAGACTTTTGTCCATACCTTCGATCAGGGCCGCATAAGCAGCTTCTTTGGGAGTCAATCCTTTATTGATATATTTTTGATAGAAGCGTTTGTCTTTATCGATCGGAACATGGATAGCGTAGTGAGCCATGTAGAGGAAGAAAGGCTGATTGTATTCTTTGGCATGATCGAGTGCTTTGATAGCTTCGAGCGTCAGAGCTTCACTGACGAAAGTATCGGTTCCCCAGTATTTCTCTAATCCCGGAACGGCAAACCAGGGATTCGGTTTACCGTCCGTCCGGTTTCCGTAATTATTTTCACCCAGGTAGCTTGCCAATCCGCCTCCTGCATGTCCGGCTATGTTGACTTCAAAGCCCATGTGATAAGGACTTTCTCCCGGAGTGTTGACGGCGCCGAAATGTGCTTTCCCACAATGAATCGTGTGGTAGCCATTGTCTTTCAGGATTTCTGCCAGTGAGGTTGCCTGAAACGTGTGGTCGATATTGGGAACCTGGCAAACCCCGTTTACATTCCAGTCCGCTACATTGAATACATCGCTCGGGCGGTCTGTTTGCTGGCCTTTGGGATATGTCCAGTTGGTTACCCGGTGACGCGCGGCGTTAGTTCCTGTAATCAGGCTACAACGGGTGGGCGAACTGATGCTGCTGGCATAGGCTTGGGTGAACATCATACCTTGTTTGGCAAGGCGCTCCATATTAGGAGTTTCGTATACCTCGTTGTAGTGTGTCTTTTGGGTCCAGAAAGGCAGGGATGTATCTTGCCAGCCCATGTCGTCTACCATGAAGAGAATGATGTTGGGGCGTGTGTCCGTACGTCCGTTCGGCTGCTGGTGCTGGGCTTGCAGAGCCGGGGCAGCCAATGGAGCCAGTGCGAGGGGATAATTATTTTCTTATTCATCGTAATTATATATTAGAGGATTATTTTCTGATGGTCATTTTTCCGGTTTCCTTTACCTGAATGTTTCTCAGTTCTTGTTTTCCGGAGTTCTCTGTCCATATTTTCAGAGTTCCCGGAGAAAATACATTGAGAACCAATTTGTCCGGTGTCGAAGATAGAATCCGGACGGCCGCAGGTGACAGATATTTTTCCTGTATCCCGATAACGGCCCATCCGTCATGGATCGGACAGAGATGGAATAGACGGTCGGTAAAGCCATCCAGTTCTACAGTCTGTTTATCGGTCAGTTCAGTGGCTGTCCGATTATTCCAATCGAATAGAATCACTCGTTTTTGTTGAGGTGTTGGTTTGCCGGTCAGTGTTTCGCGTAACAGATAATCCTTCGGGTCTATTTCGGCGGTTACTTTCCGGTGTTTGGGTGAGGTGTTGAGGTTATAACAAATGACGGATACAGCCTCGTCACCGGTAGGAGCGAATACGGTATGCCTTTCCGTCTTGCAGTGGATTGGTCAGTACCGATTCCGGGGTCGGAATGGCAGGGGCTTCCGGGCGGAATATTTTGCCCTCTTTATCGATCAGTGGGAAAATATTCTCTTTTACAAATTCTTTCGGAGAATCGGACAGGTAGACCGGCCCGCCTGAAATAGCCTTGGAACGAGCCATCAAACTGCCACAGATCGTATCGCTGGAATGAAACATATCGTGATCCGGCCATACGGTTTGCCCTTGCAGTAATGTGTTGGTGTATGACTGGAAGAGATGCGACTTTGCCATGTTCTCATTGTATTTCTTATAGTCAATGCTGACACGGGCAACTCCGCTATGCAGGGTGTGGTCCGTGTTAAGTACGTTTTGAGCCATGCAGTTCATCAGTCCCACCTGCTGTGCGTGAGTTTGCTTTTCCAATGCCAGATTACACTCTTTCGCCTGACGTACGACTTCAGTAGAGCCCATGTAAGTGGTAAGGTGAATGCCTGATTGTCTACTTTAAGAAAATCGAATCCATGGGTTTTCAGAGAGTGAACATAATACTGGTAGAACGTGTCGATATTCGGGGTGCTTTTACCGGGCAAAAGACTTCCATTGAAAGAATAGAGGCTGTTTTTTACATGGGTTGGAAAATCATTATCGGGGGAGATTCCCATCCAATATCCGGAGAGGGCATACCACAATCCTATCCAACGTATTTTATCTTTGTTTTTGTGTGCCATGATCGGAGCCCATCCGTTCGGGAAACGTTGAGGATCGGGGGTAAAACTTGTCAGTTGACGATTCTTGTTGGCAGGTGACCATCGTCGATCAGTACGTAACGTACAGGAACTCCGGAGGTTTCGATGGCATCCAGGTCATTCAGGATTTTTGTTTCATCAATATCGAAATGGTAATGTTCCCAGGTACACCATCCCAGATAGTTCAGAGCCTCAAAATAGTTCTTTTCCGTGCGCTTTTGCAGGGCCGATACGTTCCGGTCGGATATCAGGGTTTCGTAAGCCTGCTGGAATACCTGATAGATGTTGCCGGCACTTTGAACCAGTGCTACAGGTACTTTGTGTTCGAGCCGGTCGGTTCCCAATGTCGATACATATAAATTGAGCGAGCCGTCGGTATTTACCTGAAACCAGCTGAGGCTGTTATCACCCGCTATTGCTTTGGTGAATAGATAGCTTCCATCGGTCAGTTGCAACAATAAAGCGTCTCCCAGTGTAGAAGGACGTGCGTTGGAAGGAATGCCCGGATAGTCGTCCCGGGTAAGGTTTGTCAGATGATTGAACATCCAAGGTAAGAGACGATTGGTATTGTTGGGCCATTCGTAATCTCCGGGGCGGGAATCCCGACTGAAGAATGTCCCCCGTACATAAGACGGCAGTTGGATGCGGTAGCATATAGTGGTTGCATTCTCAGGAACTGCATTCTCATAAATGACCGGTTCTGCCGTTCTGTCCAGGCGGATGGTCTGAGGCATTGGAGAGGCGTTTACATCTTTAAACGATTTACCTTTTTCGTAGATAAAAGAACTTTGGGCAAATACAGCCGTCAAAGGAGCGACCGTACTTGCCAAAGTAAGCAAACTTATGATGAAATATCTTTTCATGCGTATGAATTAGTTGACAGAAAAAGCACTGAAATTGATAATATCGGGTAATGCAGTGGATTGCAGTACGGTTAGCCGTAATGCCGTAGCTTCTACCGGATCGAATTTTTCGATGCGTTTGTGTCCGACAGATTCTCCGGAACAAACTGTTTGCCACTTTCCATTTACCTTGGCTTCTACTTTATATTGGCGGATACGTTCTCCGTTCTGTATGTTTTCTTGAATGATGCAGTAGTTTACCGGTTGCTTTTTGTCCAGTTTCAAGGTCAAACTTTTTTCTGTCCCGATATCTGGCTAATGGAGAAGAGAAGCGACGATTGATTTCTGTACCGAATTCTTTCAGGCGTTGTTCGTCTCCTGTAGGTATTAATCCGTTCGGGTCGGGTGTCAGGCCTAAAATCAGGGTAGCGTTCCGTCCTACTGATTTTTCATATTTATCCATTAGTTCGTTCAATGGATAGATGTTGTTTTCGTCATCCGGTTCCCAGAACCATTCGTGACGTCCGTTGCTCCACGTAAAGGAGTATCTGCCATGGCCGGTACCCAGTATTTTCCATCTTTGTCGCCATGCTTCAACAGTTCGATTTGATCGACATTGCTTTCTATCCGTTTGTGATGTGAACAGGGAGCGGGGAAGGTGGACCAGCAGGGATAACCTACGGTACCGGTTTCGGAACCACCCCAACGGAAATCTGCACGATCTATATTATGATAGAACAGGCAATTAGGCTGATATTTATTCACAATAGGCTCTACGTCCGGTCCGTCTCCACGAGGATCATCGGCGCCGCCGTCAAACCAAATCATGTATAGATCTCCATAACGGGTACAAAGTTCGGTCACCATCTTTTCACACAGTCGTTTGTACCATGCTTGCCGGTTGTGAGCAAA
>ENA-OQIC01000336-OQIC01000336.1-human-gut-metagenome-genome-assembly--contig:-NODE-336-length-21166-cov-2.955511_pt1 | contig 21166 bp, 14 predicted proteins | sample MGYA00242572_ERZ504736 | MGnify/ENA primary metagenome ERZ504736 (study PRJEB26092, sample SAMD00036201) | human gut metagenome | host: Homo sapiens | study: EMG produced TPA metagenomics assembly of...
ATTCTTCTGAAGTTTCTCTCATATTTTGGATATGTGAATCTTTTATTCCGAGCATTTTTCCTATATAATTAAGACTAGACATATTGAATAAACATCCTTTCGTTAATTGTTAGCACCTTTATTGTATCGGATTTTATTCAATATGTCTTTTTTTGTGCAAAAAAGTAGGCGCCAAGAGGACACGCAACTAGCGTTTCTCTTTAGCGCCCCAAAATAAATTATAGAACCTTTATTTTTTTTGCTTTTTCTTTTGATTTAAGAAACATTTTATTTAATATTTAATTAAGTGAATTTTATTCAAAATAATCAAATAAGAAAAAGAGGAGGTTGTAGTCGTAATGAATAAGATTTATAAGGTTGTTTGGAGTAAGGTTCGAAATGCTTATGTAGTAGTTTCGGAAGTAGCAAAAAGTCATAGTAGAAACAAATCACAATCCGGTATGAAGGTAACCGGTGATTTGTTGCGCCTTGCTGTAGTAAGTAGTTTAGTTGTAGGTAGTGCATGGCTTAATCCTATGACAGCTGATGCAACAAACCAATGGGGGGCACGTGTTAATTTTGATAATGATACTACGGCTGTCAGTGGTACTGCAAGAGCAGATGGTAGAGGTGCAGTAGCTGTAGGTACGGCTACCGCAACCGGTGAGGATGCCCTTGCTTTGGGGACTGATGCATCTGCAACCGGTACGGAAACCGTTGCTATCGGTGGTGCCACTTCAGGCTATAATTATGCAATTGCAATGGGGGCTGGTGCTTTCGCCGGTGGTACATATTCAGTCGGCGGCGTAACTCAGAGTGGTGAAAATGCCATTGCTATTGGTCGCTCGGCTTTAGCCTACGGCCTCAATGATGTCGTCGTTGGTGCTAATCAGACGGCTATTGCTCCGACCACCACTGCGTCGGAAGATACGCCTGAGGGAACAGGCCTTAGCTCGGCTCTAGGCGGCCGTGTCATGATTGGCCATGACAATATTGCTTACGGTCGTGCCGGCAACTCGGTTATTGTAGGTTCAAATAACCGATCGAATGCTATTCATGGTATTGCCATCGGCCAGAATGCGTATGCCGGCCAACCTGATGGGAGTACGCTTGCCTATGAAAATACCATGTCCATCGGTACTAATACTCGTTCATACTCTACGGACGCTATCGCTATTGGTAATAATGCTGTTGCCGGTAATACCGATACTAGTAGAACTTCATATGACGGTAATGGTTTGGCTGCAGCTGCCATAGGTTCCGGGGCTAAAGCAACGTCGTTTCATACTGTAGCTATTGGTTCAGGAAGCCAGGCAACCGATATTAGTGCTGCCGCTATTGGTGATGGGGCTCTCGCAAGTGCCACCAGTACGTCTGCTTTCGGGGAGGCTGCTAAAGCTACGTCTGTTGGTTCTCTTGCTGCCGGTGCAGCTTCAGTTGTTAACAATCAATATACGACAGCTGTAGGTAACAGTGCTCAGGCAACCGGATTACGCTCTTTAGCGGTGGGTTTTACTGCTGTGGCCAGTGGTGGTGGCGCAATAGCTCAAGGTACGAATGCACAAGCAACTTCTTCGTATACGATGGCCCTGGGTTATGATACCGTAGCCAGTGCAGGTAGTTCTATGGCCATTGGCTATCAAGCCAAAGCAGTAGGTGGACGAAGTATTTCTATCGGCCGAGAAGCAACTGCAGGTACTGTATCAACGGACCGGAATCTATTGCTATTGGTTATCAGGCGAGTTCTACGGCAGGTAATGCTATTGCCATAGGTAAAGGTTCTACTATTGATGGTTCGGCTACCACTGCTGTCGCTTTAGGGGATACTTCTGCAGCTAATGCAGTAGGCAGTGTTGCTATTGGTGCTAACTCTGTGGCAAGTCGTGCTGCAGATACGACCGGTGGCGGTTGGAATAATCAGGACAGCACTTGGAGAAGCTGGCTTTCTACAAAAGGCAATGCCGGAACTACTACCGGTGGGGCATGGAATAGCATGTCCGGTGTTGTTTCCATTGGTACTGATGGAGCCAATGGAACTGCGTTGACGCGTAAACTTACCGGTTTAGCGGCCGGTCAGTATGATACGGATGCCGTGAACATGAAGCAATGGACAAATACCATGCTTGCTACTACCGGTGATTTCAAAGACAGTAGCTATACTACTACCTATGGTTCTGACGGCACACCGCGTACAGTTACTAAGCTTTTAAATCAATCGTTGAAGATTACGGGTGGTGTAGATAATACACTGTATTATCAGTCTGATTTTGCGGCTCAACCTAATATCGGGCTATCATCAGTGATAATACAGTTACACTTCGCCTCAATAAAACACTTCGCGGTTTGGAAACGATTTATTTAACAAATCCGACTACCGGCAACGCCACAACTGTTAGCGGGAATGGCGTTACTATCAGACCTAAATCCGGTAGTAATGTAACTTTGACCACCGCCGGTCTTAATAATGGCGGTAATAAGATAACTAACGTTGCTGCAGGTACGGCCGGTACAGATGGTGTTAACGTCAGTCAATTGAATCAAGCTATTGCCGGTGTTAGCGGTGGCTCCGGTACGACGACTACCGTTACTGTTGAAGGCGGTACGGCAGCCGGTACAAGTGGTACCTATACAGGTAATAATTTACAACTTACGTCAACGACCGGAACAGGTACAGCGACGTATGACTTAAAACTTGCCGATAACGTAACCTTAGGTAGCACAGGCACCAGTGTACAAATGGTTCCCTTACGGTTAACGGTACAGGCGGCTCTTCTGTAGCTGTTGATGGTGCAACGGTTCTGTTGCCTTAACCGGTACAGACGGCTCTACAGCTACTATCACAGCCGGTACGTCGGCAAATGATGTGAACGGTAATTCTATTAACCGTATTACAGCAGGTGGACAAACTGTAGCAACCTTGAACGACGGTATGGTATATACCGGCGACACAGGTTCGGCTGCTGTTAAATTAAATAAAACAGTAAATATTGTTGGTGGCGAAACCGATTCATCCAAACTATCTACCGATAATAATATTGGTATTGTGGCCGCTCAAGATGGCGACAATGGCAAATTAACCGTTCGCTTGGCTAAAGATATTACCGGTTTGAATACGGTAGAAGCGGGCGATGCTGTATTAGGTAACCAAGGCGTTGTGACAGCCGGTGGTGTAGCTCAAGACGGCAGCTATGTAACCGGTTTAGACAATACGACTTGGAATGTAACAAATCCTGACATCGTAACCGGTCGTGCAGCGACTGAAGATCAGCTCAAAACCGTAAGCGATGCAGTGACTGCTGTTTCCGACGGTACCAGTGCTAATGCAACCGGTGGTTTTGGCTTGACTGATGATAGCGGTACAGCTGTAAAACAGGACCTTGGCAAAACAATTCAAGTTGCCGGTGACGGTAATGTTACGACTACGGCCGGAGACGGTAAAATTACTGTTGGTTTGAGCAATACTGTTGCGCTTGGCGACAAAGGTACTACCGATGGTTCTATGACTGTTAATGGTGCTGACGGTTCTTCCGTTGCAATTAATGGTTCTAACGGTTCTATCGTAATGAATACAGCTGATGGTTCTCCTGTAACCATTCAGGCAGGAACCAGTGCTAATGACGTAACCGGATCCCCTGTTAACCGTATTACCGTAGGCGGTCAAACTGTTGCAACTCTTAATGACGGTATGAAATACGGCGGTGACTTCGGTACAGTTTCCAATGTAAAACTCAACAATCAAGTAGATGTAAAAGGTGAAGCAGCAACGGAAGCTGATTTGACGACCGGTAACATCGGCGTTGTTTCCAGCCAAGCCGGCGACAACGGTTTATTAACGGTTAAACTTAATAAAGATATCAACTTAGGTTCTACCGGTTCCTTAACTTTTGGTAGCGGCGATAATACGGTAAGCTTTCTAATAGTGGCCTTAATAACGGTGGCAATAAGATTACCAATGTTGCAACCGGTACAGATGGTACAGATGCTGTTAACGTGGATCAGTTGACCAAGGCTATAGCAGGTGTAAGTGCCGGTGAAGGCAGCAAGACAAATCTTACTGTTGAAGGCGGTACTGCAGCCGGAACCAGTGGTAACTATGCAGGCAGCAATTTGCAGATTACTGAAAAACCGAAACAACCGGAGCTTACGACGTATGATGTGAAGTTGGCGGATACTATTACCTTAGGTAGTGAAACCGACAGTGCAGCCGGTACAGAAGGGACCGACGGCTCTATCACGGTAAATGGTAAAGACGGCTCTTCCGTAGCTATTAACGGTGCTGACGGTTCTATCGCTTTGAATACAGCTGACGGTTCTCCTGTAACCATCCAGGCAGGCACAAGTGCTAATAACTTAGCCGGTAATCCTGTTGATCGTATTACTGTAGGCGGCCAGACGGTGGCGACTATGAGCGACGGTCTTAAATTCGCCGGTGATGACGGTCAGAGTGATACAACTAAAGTTATTCCTAAGACACTTAACGAGCAATTAGATATTGTTGGCGGTGCTGAAGGAGAATTGACGGACAAAAACATTGGCGTCAACAACGTTAACGGCCAGTTAAAAGTTCAGTTAGTGAAAGATGTTGATTTAGGTTCTACCGGTTCCTTAACCTTAGGTAACACGGTTGTTAATAATAATGGCATTACGATTACGCCTGCTACAGGTGACCCTGTGTCCTTGACAGGTTCCGGTCTTGACAATGGTAATAATGTCATCAGCAATGTGGCAACCGGTGTTAAAGGCACGGATGCTGTCAACGTAGATCAGTTGACCAAGGCAATTGCAGGTGTAAGTGCCGGTGAAGGCAGCAAGACAAATCTTACTGTTGAAGGCGGTACTGCAGCCGGTACAAGTGGTAACTATACAGGCAGCAACTTGCAGGTAACTGAAAAAACTGAAACAACCGGTGCAACGACTTATGATGTGAAATTGGCAGATAATATTACTTTAGGTAGTGCTGCTGATAGTGCTGCAGGCACAGAAGGGACGGACAGCTCCATTACCGTAAATGGTAAAGCTGGTTCTGCAGTAGCGATTAACGGTGCTGACGGCTCTATCGCTTTGAATACAGCTGACGGTTCGCCTGTTACTATTAAAGCCGGCACGGCTGCTAACGATGTAAACGGTAACTCCATTGACCGTGTTACTGTAGGCGGTGCGACTGTAGCTACGCTTGATGACGGCATGGTATATACCGGCGATACAGGTTCCGTGACAACAGGCAACACTGTTGTTAATAATGATGGCGTAAAAGTTGGCGATACAGCTCTTACAAGCGGCGGTTTAACAATTACTAACGGCCCGTCCGTAACAACCGGCGGCATCGATGGCGGTAGCAAACAGATTACTAATGTAGCTAGCGGTTATGATGGTGTTGATGCTGATGGTAACCCAACTTATAACAACCTTACCAATGGTGCCAATATCGGTGACATTAAAAATATTACCGATGCGGCTAAAACCGAATTAACTAATGATGGCTTGAATTTCACGGCTGATAGTGGTGATTCCGTACACCGTAACCTTGGTGAAACTTTAAATATTGCCGGTGACGGCAACATTACAACTACCAGTGATGCAACTAACGGTAAAATTACCGTAGGCTTGAGTAATACTCTTTCTGTCGGTACAAGAGGCAAAGATGGTGAAGATGGTAGTGTAACTGTAAACGGTAAAGACGGTTCTTCCGTTGTTATTAACGGTAAAGACAGTTCTATTGGTTTAACCGGTCCTGCCAATGGTGACAGAGCTCCGGGCAAAACTATTACTATAAAAGGCGTTGATGGTATAGATGGTGTTAAGGGTGTAGACGGAAAAGTTGTTGACCGTATCGTAGTAAACGATCAAACAGTAGCCACTTTGAATGATGGCCAGAAGTATGCCGGTGACAATGCTAAGGAAGATGGCACTAATGTCATCGCTAAGAAACTTAACGAACAGTTAGATATCGTTGGTGGTGCTGATGCCGACAAATTAACTGAAAATAACATCGGTGTTAACAACGTTAACGGTAAATTAAAAGTTCAATTAGTAAAAGATGTTAACTTAGGCGATGAGGGTTCATTAAGAGTAGGTAGTGCAGTTTTGGGGAAACAAAAGGCAAGTACAGCAAGTGGTATTTCTCAAACAGGTACTTACTTAACCGGCTTAGATAATACGGCTTGGAATACGACTAACCCTGATGCTGTAAGTGGTCGTGCCGCTACTGAAGATCAACTTAAAGCTCTTAACGATAAGGTAAATACTATTTCAACAAGCACCGGTGGCGGTGAATTTGGTTTGACTGCAGACAGTGGTGATGCAGTTAAACAAAATCTCGGCGAAACAATCCAAATTGCCGGCGATGGTCAGAATATTACAACTACAGCTGATGCTGCTAATGGTAAGATTACTGTAGGTTTAAGTAATAATCTCTCTATCGGTGCAAAAGACGGTTCTGATGGCACAGATGGCGTAGACGGTAAGATTGGTATCAACGGTAAAGATGGTTCATCCGTTGTTATCAACGGCAAGGACGGTTCTATCGGTTTAACCGGTCCTGCCGGTGCTGACGGAACACCTGGTACAACTGTAAATATTAAAGTTGGTCCTAGTGTTGACGATGTAAACGGCTCCCCTGTTGATCGTATTACTGTAGGCGGTAATACTGTAGCTACCTTGAGCGACGGCATGAAATACGGTGGCGACTTCGGTAATACCTCTAAAGTTAAATTGAACAACCAAGTTAATGTAAAAGGCAATGCAACTAACGAAGCTGACTTAACTGATGGTAATATCGGTGTTGTATCCAGCCAGGATAGCGATAACGGTCAATTGTTGATTAAGTTGAACAAAGACTTGAACCTCTCTGATAAAGGTTCCGTAACTATTGGCAACACCGTAATTAACAACAGCGGTGTAACTATCGGTAGCGGTACAAGTGCGGTAAGTCTTACTGATAAAGGCCTCAATAACGGTGGTAACCAAATTACTAATGTGGCCAGCGGTACAACCGGTAAGACGTATGACAACACTAAAGCTGGTCAGGAAAACTGGAATAACGCGGCCAATATCGGTGATTTGAACACGGCTATTAATGACATCAAAGGTCAAGCAAACGGTGGCTTCGGCTTAACAGCTGATGACGGCAAGTCTGTAAAGCAAGATTTAGGTCAGACGATTACTGTAGCCGGTGATAAAAACATCGAAACAAAAGTAACCGATGACGGCAAATTACAAGTAGGCTTGAAAGACAATATAGATCTTGGTCAAAAAGGGTCTATTACAGCCGGCAACACAACTATTGACAAAGAAGGCGTTGCTACTGACAAGATTACTGTTAAAGATTCCGGTATTTCCATTGACAAAGATGGCATTAATGCAGGCAATACTGTAATCAAGAACGTAGGTAGTGGTCTTGGCAATAACTATGATACAAGTGTGGAAGGTCAAGAAAACTACAACAACGGTGCTAACATCGGTAACGTGTACAATATTGCTAAGGGCCAAGCTGAGGCTGCGAAAGCTCAGTCCGGTAAGAATATTACCGTTGATAAAAACAATAAAGTTAACTTGAATAATAATATCACTCTTGGTGATAATACTGATCCGGCGAAACAAGTTAACATCGACGGTAATGGTGCAACCGTGACAGCCGGCAGTGGTGATAACCAAGTTAAGCTGGATGGTTCCAAAGGTCATATTTCCGCAGGCGGTGTTGTTCTTGGCAATCAAGACAACACGGCAGGCGACAGCAATCCGGCAACAGGCAGTTACCTTACCGGTTTGGATAATACTAAGTGGGATGGCCAAAACATTCAATCCGGTCGTGCAGCTACGGAAGATCAGTTGAAAGCGGTTGATGATAAGATTACCGGAGGTCGTGTGTTCGAAGGCGACGACGGTGCTGATAATAAAGTGTCTGTTGGCCTTGGTGATACCTTGAAACTCAACGGTGGTGCTGATGCTTCTAACTTATCCAGCGGTAATATCGGCGTCGTAAAAAATGCTAACGGTGATGGTCTTGATATTAAACTTGTTAAAGACTTAACCGGTCTTGATAGTGTAACAACCGGTAATGCGACTATTAATAATAGTGGTGTTACCATTAAGACGGTAGACAGTGATCGTACAATCACTATTCAGGATAGCAATATCAACATGGGTAACAACGTGGTGAGCGGTGTTGCTGACGGTGTCGTTGCTCCAGGCTCCACCGATGCAATTAATGGTAGCCAACTTGCTCAACGTGACCAGGCTATTAACAACATAGGTGGTGCGGTAAATAAATCAGATAACCGTATTAATAAAGTTGGTGCCGGTGCAGCCGCTTTGGCAGCCCTTCATCCACAGGACTTCGATCCTGATGACAAATGGGATTTTGCCTTCGGTTATGGCAATTATAACGGTGCAAGTGCCGGTGCACTTGGTGCCTTTTACAAACCTAACGAAGATACTACCTTCTCCATCGGTGGTACTATCGGTGGCGGCGAAAATATGATCAACGCCGGTGTATCCTTCAAATTGGGCCAAGGCAATAACGTATCCAACTCCCGTGTTGGTGTGGCTAAAGAAGTGCGAGATCTTCGAGCCGGTATGGCCAAACTTGAAGAATTAGTTAATAATCAAAATGCCGTGATTAATCGTCAAAGTGAATTGATTAATCAGTTGACTGGTCAAAATCCGGGTAGACTTCAGGAAGAAAACAGCGAACTCTTCCCTGATGTGCCAGATAATCATTGGGCTTATGAATATGTGACTAAACTTCATGAACTTGGTATCATCGAAGGTTATCCTGACGGAACTTTCGGTGGCGATCGTATGATGACTCGCTATGAATTTGCAACGATCGTATACCGAGCTATTATGGCAGGTGCTGCTTCTAATGCGGCTCTTAAAGGCGACAATACCTTAAGTCGTTTGGCTAAAGAATTCTCGCCGGAACTCAAATACATCCGTATTGACACGGTAAGAAAAGACAAAGATGGTAATCCAACCATTCAACGTGTCCGTATCGTTCCGGAAAATAAGGATAAATACTAAGAGTTTTGTTTCACTAACGGATTTTGAATAGTACATTAATTAGTTTTTGCGAAATAAAAATAGTGCGTATTGAAGGGGAAAATCTTCAATACGCACCATTTTTTATGCTTTTATAACTTACTTTTTTTAGATCTTGTATAAATTTGCTTTACTTTTTCCGTCACTGCCTCTAATGATTTAATGAATTCCAACTCTGAGAGATTTCTTGAATAGGTTCTATTTCTGTTGCCACCATGTTTACTAATTAATTTTTGTGCATATAATTTTTCAAGGGCATCCCTAACTTGAGAATCAGTATAATGGGGTAATATTTTCATTATATCTTTTTTTGATGAAGAGTGTGTTGGAGAGATAGTGATTACGGCATAGATGTCCTTTTCAATTTGTGGTAAATTTAAAGAATCAATAAGATGTGCAATCCATAGCTTTAGTCTCGTTTCTTCAATGGTAGATTCTATTTCAGGTAATTTAAAGTCATTTTTTTTGACAACATCTATGATTTTCTGACTACCACTGCCGGCTCTTTCTGCAGCCCCATTTTTGTAAATAATGAAATAAGAGTAGGGTTTCTGGCTATAGACCTGCTTCCAAAGAAAAATTCATCTTTAGTAATTTTCATTTTACCAGGATTCAAGAATTTATAGTATAAATCGTGAACTTCGGCGATAAGTGTAGGATGGCTTGACAAATAATCTGCATGGACAATCATATTTACGAAGGCTTCTCTAAGTGCTATGAGTAACTCCCCGGGAGGTTTTCTGGTGGTTTGGTTATCTAATTCAAAATTTCTATCGATGCTTAGTCTTAACTTTTCCATTACTATTTCATAATAGTTGAATAAATTTAAATTTTCAAACTCTAAGTCTTCCGAGTCTACTCTATCACGCCAACGCTCGGTAGAGCCTCTTTTATCAAAGTAGTCAACGTGGTAGGCTGGGATATAGGATTTAATGCTGTTAAGTTTTCCGAAGAATAATAGTCCTGCTAAGGTTAGTTTTTGCTTTCCATCAACTCTATCGCGTACGAATACATCCATATTACTTAAAAAGTTGGAATATCCTGAGTATCGAATTGTCTTGATGGTGCACGCTTATGAAGAATTGCCTTATACTTGATAATAGACGTCATATCAAGGTCGTCGATTGTAAAGTTATTAAGTAACTCACGATCTAACTCGTGATTTGTATCTCTTAGTATACTCGATAATTCATCTTTAGTGATTTTATGATCTCCGGAGCCTCTCCTAACGTAAGCATTTGCTAAATGGTTATTCAAATATACAGGTTTGTCATCAAATGGCGCTTCTGGGATTTCACATACAATAATATTTTTGGATTTGTATGATAGAGAAAAAATCGCGTCAGGCGATGTAAATAGGTTGCGACTTACTTTGTCACTACGTGCTGTAGAAATGATATCGTCTATATATTTTTGTGTATTTTCAATTCCTAAAACTTCAAATTCTGGTGAATCGGTAATCCCTAGTACAATTATTCCGCCGTTTGTATTTGCAAATGCAGAATATGTTTCCCAAAAACTTTTGGGGACTCCGTTGGTAGCGGTTTTTACTTCGAATGTTATGTTCTCACCCGCTAATAATAATCTATCTAAATCTTGTGCTGTAATATTCATTGAACCCCCCGCAATAATTGAATGATGCAATCATTCAATTAGATGAAACACAAATAAACCCCAATAAACTTAAATAACTTTTTGTAATCTAAAGTGCCAAAAAGCCAAGTAATATAAGGAAAACTCAAATTGTTAGTGTTTTAAAACTTTAATAAAACCCAAATAACGACCTAATAAACCCCGATAAAATATTTCCTGTTATGATGTATTAAATGAATGTTAGGTGCTTATAATAATAAGCATTCTATTTTGAGAGGCTTTTGGCCAACTTTATGGAAGTTTCCAGTGATATTTTTAACAGTTCTCTCGTTTCATCGTCTAATATTTTATTACCATTATAAAAATTTATGGAGTCTTTATTATCTAATTCGTCAAAAAGTGTTTGTAGCTGTACTTGTATGTCTCTTTTTCGATTCTCTGTATTTGATATTTTTTAGTATCTATAAATGTATCGGCAAAGCGTGGATCTAAATCTGCTATGGAACAATTTAAGGCATTAGCTAATTTTGAACATTAGTTGCATTTGGAGTCGAGCGCATTGCAAAATATCCGGAAATCGTTGATGCTGGAATACCGGTTAGTTTTGATAATTCATTTTGTGTGATATTTGGGGTATACTTCTTTAGATTTTCCGAAATTTGCTTCCTAAGTCCCTTTTCAAATTCATTGAGCGCGTTTCTAGGCATACGAGTCACTCCTTTCTTTAATTATATTTTAACGAATAAAGTCGTTATTTACAAGGAAAAAGAATGAAAACGAGAAAAATCGTTTTATTAATTTATGGCGTATATATAATGACTTTTATGGAGGAAATTCTTTTACTATAAATCTCCTATCTTCATTGGCGAATACCCCAAGATGTGGTAACATAATATAATAATATAGGAATAAATAGAAAGGCCGACACGGATTTTGACAAGCATTAATCGTGTGGTCTATATAATTCTAATAAACTACGGCAGGAGGAAGAAAATGTCTGCATTTATACCATATTTAGTCGTATTGGGCGTTATCGTCTTGTTTTTCGGAGTCTGTTATTTAGTATTCCGTGACAGCGGTAAGTCTAAAGAAGCTGAAGCTTTAGCCAATGAAAGAGTGAGCAACGGCGATTATTACGAGCGTAAACGTCGTGATCACGGCGCCGCTTACTATCGTGAGGATGCGAAACAGAATAGAGATAATTATAGATCCGGCAGTGCAGTTGGCAGTACCCGTCAAGAAGCAGGCGATGGCCGTCAAGAAACATCCGATAAAGAGATGGCCACCACATTCGTTCCTTTGTCTAATACGCAAATGGAATCCGATTTTCATAATGCGATGACGGAACCGTCGGCATCGCGATTCGGCTCGGCCCATGAGGATTCCTCGGAAGGCAGTTTAAACCGTGACATAGTGTCTGATTTGGACATTACGAAGCCTATGCTTAAAATTCCGACCGAACCGCCAACAGCCGCTTTAGATGACAGCGAATTAACGCGTCGTATTCATCGTGTGACACCGACTGAAGCAACGTCGGAGGAAGTTGCGGCTGATGCAACTCGTATCATTCCGATTGTGCGTGAACATGCAGGTTCTGATGCTACCGCTCATGGCACCGGTCACGGTGCAAGCCATATCGGCTATGGTGAGCCGGACATGTCCGACTTAATTACCCTTGGCACATCGCACTTCATGAGTTCTTTCGGTGCTGTTAGCGCCAGCACTAAAGAACAGGTATTGGATATTACTAAAACGGCTTTCGACCGCTTAGGCATCACCGCCAGTGGTGAATTACATGCCTTGTTGGAAAATATCGTGGTGCAGGAAGCCTTGCTTTGTATGCAAAAGCTTACGCTACGACACAACCGTTTGGATGAAGGAAACCGCTATTGAGGCCTTTGTGGACGTAGTACAGCAGCCTAAATCCAGTACGCCGTACCTGGTAGCTTTTGACGCTTTGCGCATTTTGCCGCATTTGCAGCTCGGTCATTTTCAGATTATGGCCTTGGCGTTATTGCTTCAATACTCCCGTAACTCCAACAACTACAGCTTGGAACATTTACAGCATTATGTAGATAAATATATCGAGCCGTTCTTGTCCGAATTGCCACGGGAAGAAGCTATGTATCGTCAATTGGATTACCTTCGTTGCTCCATTCAAGAGCCGGAACGTAATACCTTCTGGGATATTATGGTTCATTCCTATCCGCTCGTATTCGGTTATGCCGGTTTTGACAAAGACGAATTGACCCGTGCTTTGCGCGGTAATTATTTGGATGCTCGCTATGTGGTGAAAAGTGTAAACTCTCCGCTTCTTAAATTAGCGGTTGTTGATGAAGGCTTGGCACCGCGCTACTTCCAGATGGCTCATTTGGATAATCCGGAAATTCAGCAACACATTTTAGGGTTAGCGATGAGCAAACCGGTTGATTTTAACTCTACCGAACGCAAACAGGTATTGGAATACATTTCACCGGTATTGCCTAAAGTGGCTGATATGTATGACTCCATGCCGCTTAGCCATTCCAGCTTGACGCTCTTGGGCCTCTATTTAGGGCGTGCCCATGTGAAAGTAACCATTGGTGAAGAGTTCGATTTGTCCCCTTGGTTCTAAAAAATCCATTGTGTATATGTAAATAACAGATTATAGATGTACTATAATGTATATAAATAAAGCGTGTACCTCCGAGTCAAAACTCGAGGGTACACGCTTTTTTAAAAGCTATATTCGTTAATCGCATTTAAATCCAATAGTTTTACTTTTTTGCCTTCAAATTCGATTATCTTTTCATCCTGCAAGCGGCCCAGTTCGCGGCTTAAGGATGTGCGCGATACATTGAGCACGTCCGCCATTTCCTGACGGTTGTGGGGCAGGCGAATCGGGTTTTGTTTTTGGTAAGTATATAAATCGTCAAAGTAGGCAAAAATTCGTTCGCGCATCCCTTTTAAGGATAAATAGTGAACCTTACGGGTGAGGGCCAAGCTTTTTCAGACATGTCATGCAACAAATTGGTTAGAATCTGCACCTGGCAGGCATCGCAATTGTTGAATGATGTGGTGAAAGCCGATTTTGGCAAAAACAATACCGTACTGTCCAAGGTGGTTTGGATGGTGGCCGGCCAATTGGGCATGTCCGTGAAAAGAATGGCCTCGCCGAACATGGCAGACGGCGTGAGATCGGTCATAATTGTTCGCTGACCCAAGACGTTTTCGCGGGTCAGGTGAGCATGACCTTTGAGTAAAATGCCAATCCCTTCCATGGGTTCGCCGGCAATGGCGATAAAGCTATTTTTTTTATAATTGGATATAGATAAGTTCGGTGAACTTAAGAAGCGACGCAACTGTTCTTCCGAAAGGTCGCGGAATAAGGGACTGCTGCTGAGCACAGCCAGATATTCCGTTACAAGTTCAGTAGATAATCCGATATGCATAGGAGCCTCCTTAATATAAAATTTTTGTAAATGTTGCCATAGCTACAGTTTTTTACCTATAAGTATACTATACTTTAAATGTAGTCACAAAGTAAACAACTTGCGATAAGTGACAATTTGATTTTGTAATAAGCAAGTATTTTATATTTTTTTACTTTCTTACGAGTGTTAAGAAAGTACAGTGTCGGGAGAGTCCCGAAGAAGGAGGCTATTATGAGTATGTTTTGTTTCCAATGTGAACAGTCTGCAAATCCTGGTGGTTGTACAGTACAGGGCGTATGTGGTAAAACCGCACCGGTAGCTAACAAACAGGATGAGTTGACGTCCGCCTTGATCGGTTTGGCACGTGCTTGTGATGCAAAAGGCGCTTCTGCTAAAGAATACCAATTATTGAAACAGGGCTTGTTCATGTGCGTAACAAACGTTAACTTCGACGAAGAACGTGTTCAAGAATTCATTAATCGCGTAGAAGCAGCTCGTCAAGCAATTGACGCTAGCGCTCAGGACTTCGATTGGGAAGCTCTCTGGGTAGGCGAAGAAGATATCATCTCCTTACGCTCCACTTTATTACTCGGCATGCGCGGTATGGCAGCTTACGCTTGGCATGCATCCGTACTCGGCTATGATGATGCTGAAGTAGATGCTTGGTTCGTAAAAGGCCTCGTTGAATTTGCCAAAGATCACAGCGCTGACGAATGGCTCGCTTTGTTGATGGAATTCGGTCACATCAACCTCAAATGTATGGCCTTGCTCGACTCCGCTAACACTGAAAGCTATGGCACACCGGTTCCGACTAAAGTTTCCTTGACTGTAGAACCTGGTCCATTCATCGTAGTAACCGGCCATGATTTACACGACCTCAAAATGTTATTGGAACAATCCGAAGGTAAAGGTGTTAACATCTATACTCATGGTGAAATGCTTCCTTGCCACGCATATCCTGAACTTAAAAAATATGCGCACTTAAAAGGTAACTTCGGTACTGCTTGGCAGAACCAGCAGAACGAATTCGATGGCGTTCCGGCAGCTTTCTTATTCACTACTAACTGCTTAATGGTTCCTCGTGAATCTTATGAAGACAACATTTTCACCACCGATATGGTAGGTTTCCCTGGTTTGAAACATGTGGAAACTAACGAAGACGGTACGAAAGACTTCTCCGCAGTTATTGAAAAAGCTCTTGAACTCGGCGGTTATAGCGAAGCTCAAGAATTCACCGGTATTAACGGCGGCCACGAAGTAACAACCGGTTTCGGTCATGGTACCGTACTCAGCATTGCGGACAAAGTAATTGATGCTGTTAAAGCCGGCGCTATTAAACACTTCTTCTTGGTTGGTGGTTGTGACGGTGCTAAAGTAGGCCGTAACTACTATACTGAATTCGTAAAACAGACTCCGAAAGACACTGTTGTATTGACTTTGGCTTGCGGTAAATATCGTTTCAACGACCTTGAAATCGGCGAAATCGGCGGCATCCCTCGTATGCTCGATATGGGTCAGTGTAACGATGCTTACTCCGCTATTCAGGTAGCCGTAGCGCTTGCCGGCGCCTTCGAATGCGACGTAAACGACTTGCCGTTGACTTTGGTATTGTCCTGGTACGAACAAAAAGCGGTATGTATCTTGTTAACCTTGTTAGCATTGGGTATCCGCAACATCTATATCGGACCTACTTTGCCAAAATTCTTATCCAGCAACGTATTGGGCATCTTGGTAGAAAAATTCCAGTTACACCCAATTACTACACCGGAAGCTGATATGAAAGCTATCCTTGGCAATAACTAATATAAACATATTATAGATTAATCGTTAAAATAATATAGTTGATAGTTTGCGGTTGTATAGTGATGTCCATCCCGTGATTACTTATGTTTCTCGTTAATTATCAATTAAAATTTCTCATAGCTCCCTCGAAAGAGGGAGCTATTTTTATATTTTTTTATGCAGTGGGTACTTTTTTGAATAATTCGTTCGTCTGCCGTGTACCTTGCAAACCGCGTAGCATAGGCTTTATGAGCAAATGAGAATCTTAAAAGAATTAATATGCATAAAAAGTATGACCGTGTCTATTCTATGGAAACAAACTATGGTATAATACAAATTAAGGAAATTCAAGGGTTTACCCTGAATTAGTTTGTGAGAAATGCACAGTGCAGGTGTGATAATGTTTTCTTAGGGAGGACATAAATGAGTAGTATCTTTGAGATTATCGGACCGGTTATGATTGGTCCATCCAGCTCTCATACTGCCGGAGCTGCCCGTTTAGGTAAAATGGCTCGCTCTATTTTCAAAGAGCCCATTGATCGCGTTGATTTAACCTTATACGGTTCTTTTGCCAAAACCTATAAAGGTCATGGTACGGATCGTGCTTGGTAGGTGGTCTTTTGGGATTTGATGCGGAAGACGAACGCATTCGTGACGCATTTAAAGACGCTGCGGAAGCTAATTTGCAGTATCAGTTCATTGAATCGTCTGAAGAAGGCGGTCATCCGAACGAAGTTAAATTCGATCTTTACAGCAAAGACGGTCATCATATGAGCATTGTAGGTCGTTCCTTGGGCGGTGGCCGTATTTTGGTGACAAATGTAAACAACTTGGAAGTGGAGATTTCCGGTGAAGACTTTACTATTTTGACATTCCATCATGATTGTCCGGGGGTTATTGCTTGGGTAACGAGCCGCCTTGGTCAAGCAAGTGTTAATATTTCGACGATGAAAGTGTTCCGCAAACGTAAGCATTGTGAAGCCGTTATGTTGATCAATACGGATGAACCGGTTGATACACAAGTTATGGCGGACATTCAGAATCATAAAAGTATTTCCTCCGTTATGTATTTTGAACCTTTGGAAAAGGCGGTAGCAGAATGAGTTATTTATATGATACATTAGCCGACTTGGCGCATTTAAGCGATACCCATAATTTACCTATGTGGGAAATTGTAACTCGCGCCGAAATGGAAGCGTCCGGTCAATCTCGCGAAGCCATTGAGAAAGAAGCTTTGCGTCGTATTCAGATTTTTAAAGATTCCGTTGTCAACGGTATTGAAGACCGTAAACGTACGGTGAGCGGTATGTCCGGTGGACAGGCTCACGTTTTGTTGGAACATACGCCGCGCTTAATGAGCCCGACAGCTTATAAAGCCTTAACGTATGCGATTGCGGTTAATGAAGCGAATGCCAAAATGTTCCGTGTTGTAGCCTGTCCTACAGCCGGTTCCTGCGGTGTTATGCCCGGTACGATGTGCGCTGTAGCCGAAGAGTTGAAGCTTGATGATGAGGCTATGTTACGCGGTTTCTTTATGGGTGCCGGTATCGGCAACGTTATTACGAATCAAGCCTGTGTAGCCGGTGCCGTAGGCGGTTGTCAGGCCGAAGTAGGTTCCGCTGCCGCCATGGCGGCCGGTGCGTGGTAGCTATGCTTGAAGGCACTACTAAACAGGCTATTAATGCAGTTGCGCTTTGCCTCAAAAATGTATTGGGCTTAGTATGCGACCCGGTTGGGGGTCTTGTAGAAGTACCTTGTGTAAAACGTAACGGTATTTATGCCGTTCATGCCCTTAGTGCCGCTGAAATGGCTATGGCCGCTTGATCAGCCAGATTCCGGTTGATGAAGTGATTGAAGCCATGGATCGCATCGGTCGCGCGTTGCCAAGCACATTGCGTGAAACCAGTGAAGGTGGTTTGGCTACTACTGAAACCGGTCGTCGCATTGCTAAACAATTAGCGGAAATGTAAGAGTGCGTCATTAAAACGTCTTTATGAGAAAACTCATGAAGGCGTTTTTTATTATTCAGGTATCTCGAAAGGGTGAATTCAATACATGGGTATGTTATAATAAATTATCGTGATAAGAGTGAGGTGATATGGGTGAGTTGGTTTACATCAAAGAAAATAACGTTAGAGCCGAGCGGTGAAATTTGGCAAGGTGCGACGCGGATTCTGCGTGCGTTAGCGGATGCCGGATTTGAAGCCTATGTCATTGGTGGTGCGGTGCGCGATTTGGTGCTCAAACAAACACCTCATGATTATGATATTGTAACGAAGGCAAGACCCGATGATATTATAGATATTATGCTAAGGCCGGTTTTAATACGACCGGTGTAGTCGGTAAGTCTTTTGGCGTGGTTGTAGTGATGGTGCCGGAAGGCAGTTATGAAGTCGCCACATTCCGCCGCGAGCGCTATGGTGCGGACAGTCATCGTCCGGAAGAAGTGGTATATGCCGATACGCTTGAAGAAGACGTGGCTCGCCGCGATTTTACGGTGAATGGCATGGCCATGACGGCTCAGGGTGAAGTGATAGATTTAGTGGGCGGCCTTAAAGATATTAAAAGTCTTACTTTGCGTACCATTGGTAATGCGGAAGAACGATTTCAAGAAGACGCGCTACGTTTGTTTAGGGCTTGCCGTTTTGTGGGCAAGCTCGGTTTTTTGCCGCATCGCAGCTTATTGGATGGTATGGCGCCTAACTTTAAACGCGTAGAAGGGCTCTCCTTGGAGCGTGTTCGTCAGGAACTGGACGGGCTCTTGGTCACACCTCATGCGGCCAAAGGTCTTGATGTTTTGGTTCAGTCCGGCTTGGCCGATTGCAACTGTCGCATACTCATGGCCGGTGAATATGAGTTAGTTCCGATTTTGCCGGAATTGCATCATTTGGTGGGATTACCGCAGCAACCGGAATTTCATGCCTATGACGGCTGGGTGCACACCTTGGCCGTAGTGCAGGCGATTAAGCCTGATTTAACCTTGCGTTGGGCTGCTTTATTGCATGATGTGGCCAAAGGCATGGACTGCATTCGCGGTTTTCACAACGGCCGTATTACGGACCGTGGCCATGATCAATTGGGCGCTCAAATGGCAGAAGTTATTTTGACACGCTTACAATACCCAAAAAAGATGGTGCAGCGCGTAGCATGGCTCGTGAGCAGTCATATGCGCTTTCACTTTTTTGCCAATAATCAGGATGCCGACCCTTGGCGCTGGATGCGTAAAGAGGCTCAGAGTGGCCGTTTTCGTAAAAGCAGCGAGTTAAAAGAAGCGGTACAGCAAATGGCTGAAGTGTGTGCTGCCGATGTTATCGGTTGCGGTCGGCCCCATAGCAGTACCGATGGTACATACGCCATGGGCGAATGCCTGGCGGCGATAACGGAATCGGTGCCGATTCATACGCGAGATTTGGCGTATGGGCCTGAATTGCCGGCCTATTGGGTGACAAAACAGGGGAGATATTGCAAGCATTGTTAGTTCAAGTGCGTAGCGGTCAAGTTGCGAATGAACCGGAGGCCTTAATGGAGGCGGCTAAGCGTAAACTGGCTCGTAAAGCACGTAAGGAGTAATAGGGATTCATGATTACTAATAAGGATCAGAAAGCCTTACAAAATAAAATATTTCTAATTCTCGTGATTTTTTCCGGCGTAATGGTTCTCTTAGCCGGGCGTCTGTTATGGCTCCAGGTGTTTGATAACAGTCAATTGGATACGAAGAATTTAAGTCAGGTAAAAGAAGAACGTAAACTTCAATCGCCGCGCGGCACGATTTTTGACCGCAACGGTAATCCCTTGGCCATCAGTATCGTGACTCGGTCCTTGTATGCGGATCCGAAGATGATTAAACAGTCGCCGGAGGAAATTGCGAAGCTGATTGCGCCGTATACGCGTATTAAGGAAGAGACCATTGTTAAACGTCTGCAAGAAGATACAGCGTTTATCTGGCTTGATCGTATGATGGATCCAGATAAATCGAAAGCGGTTGATCAAGTTATAAAGGATAATGAACTTGTAGGCCTTAATTTCGTTAATGAAAGTCGTCGTTTCTATCCTAACGGTAATTTGTTAGCTCAGGTGCTCGGTTTTGTAGGCACCGATGATAAAGGGCTGGACGGTCTGGAAATGCAAATGGATGATACTTTGCGCGGTGGCACGACTAAAGAGTTGATCGCTACGGACTCGCATGGTACCGCTATTTTTGGCTCTGTATTATCGCAGTTTTTGCCGGAAAAAGAAAAAAGTATTACCTTAACGATTGATACGACGGTTCAGTTTATTGCGGAACGGGCGTTGGATAAAGCCATGGCGGATACGAAAGCGACGGGCGCCAGCATTATTGTTATGGATCCGAAGACGGGCGAAATTTTGGCAATGGCTAATCGTCCGACATATGACCCGAACCACTTTGATAAAGGAAATGATAATTCTTATAAAAACCGCGCTGTTACCGACATGTATGAACCGGGCTCTACCTTTAAACCGTTGACTGCTTCGGCGGCGTTGGCATCCGGTAAATGGACTGTGGATACCGTTTTTAATGATACCGGTTCGTTTGTTGTGGGAGACCATACGATTCAGAACTGGGATGGCGAAGGCAACGGCCCGGTGCGTTTGTTGGAAATCTTAAAATATTCCCTCAATACCGGTATGGCTAAGTTGGGTATTACGACCGGTAAAGAGATTATGGATAAATATCTCCGGGCGTACGGATTTGGTAAAGCCACAGGTATTGAATTGCCGGGTGAAGCGGAAGGCCAGCTCCGGTCGTTGGATGATATGTCCCAGCTTGATTTGGCGACAATTTCGTTTGGCCAAAGTGTTAACGTTACCCCGCTCCAAATGGTACAGGCCTTTAGTGCCATTGCCAATGGCGGTAAATGATGAAACCGCATATTATTAAGAGTATCAATAATCCGGATGGCTCGGAAGAAGAGATAACTCAAGATATGTCGGCGGGTCAACCGATTCCGGAAGATGTGGCCAAGACAATTCTTGATATTTTGGAAAAAGAAGTATCCGAAGGGGGCGGCAATAAGGCGGCCGTTGACGGCTATCATTTTGCCGGTAAAACCGGTACGGCTGAAAAACTGGATCCGGAACATGGCGGTTATTTAAAAGGGCGTTATATTGCGTCCTTCATCGGCATGGGTCCGGTGGAAGATCCGCGTTTCGTAACGCTTATTGTAATTGACGATCCGAGCGGTACCTACTATGCAGTCAAATTGCAGCCCCTGTTTTTAAAGACATTATGAGTCAGCTGGTGCGTTACTTCCAGTTGTCACCATCGGTAACGCGTGAAAAGACTTGAAAGGCAGAGTGATACTCGCCCGGCTAAACCGAGCGTTGAAAAAGCGCCTGAT
>ENA-OQIC01000337-OQIC01000337.1-human-gut-metagenome-genome-assembly--contig:-NODE-337-length-21123-cov-2.895885_pt1 | contig 21123 bp, 24 predicted proteins | sample MGYA00242572_ERZ504736 | MGnify/ENA primary metagenome ERZ504736 (study PRJEB26092, sample SAMD00036201) | human gut metagenome | host: Homo sapiens | study: EMG produced TPA metagenomics assembly of...
GAATCCACGGTTATGGAAACTGCAATATCGCAGGGAATCTGGGCCGTCCTGGCAGTTTTTCTTTTGATTTACATTGTAAAATCCAATGAACAAAGGGATGCAAAGCAGGAAGAAAGGGAAAAAAATTACCAGACAGTGATTGAGAATTTGACTGAAAAATTCCAAATTCTAAATCAGGTTCAGAATGATCTGAAAGAGATTAAGGATAATCTTCTTAATAAAAATTAAATAGGAAAAAGAAATAGAAGCTCTCTCTACAAAATGAATGTCACAGTAGGGAGGGCTTTTGTCATTCAGGTAAGAAAACAGATTAATTCAATATACAGGCAAAACACTCATATCCATTAGAATACATTTTATTCCAGAATTACAGAGGTTTATATAAATGGTGATATACTATGATAATAAATATTATTGAATGGAGGAAAAAGAGATGAAAGAATACAAGGTTATAACAGCACTTTTTTGTCAGCAGTAATGCTGGGTACAGCTCCATTAACCGTATGGGGAGCGGAGAGTTTTCGACAGGGGAATCTTTCAGTGATGGAACAGAAAATATTCCTGACATAGTAACAGATTCGGCTCTGTCTGGTGAATCTTCTGAAAGAGACTATGAGTTAAGCATAGAAACAGGTACGGATGTAGAGCTTACAGAAAGTGATTTTTATGATCCGGAATTTCGTGTAGAGAAATATGTGAAAGTCAGAAATTCAGGAAAAAAAGAAACAAGAGTCCGGGTAGATGCTTCTGGTCTTAAGAATTTTGAGGTAGATGATCAGATGGCAAAGTGGTCAGAGGATTATGAGGAACAGGATTCCAAAAGACTGCTGAAGCCGGGAGAAACTCTGGATTTTTTTGTACTGCCAAAGCAGGAATACGGAACATATGATGAAACGTTTGATTTCCTTGCAGATGACGGAAGCAGATATCCGGTTCATATCACAATGAATAGAGAGAAGAACCCAACGGAAAAGAAGAGTCTGGAAATTACCGAAAAATCTTCCGAGAGTTTCCCGATAATGCACTGGGGATATAAGACACTTCCGGAAGCCAGAATTTATGTTTTGAAAAATTTTACGGACATGGATATGGAACTGTCTTTCGATTATAGCAAAGACTGTAGTGTATCATTATGCGGAAATACCAGTCTGGCACCTGGAGAGAGTACAGAACTGAGCCTTTGTCCGCAGATGGGACTGCCAGTTGGAGAACATGATCTTGGAGTGACAGTGACTGCGAAAACAGCGACAGGAGAGACTATAACAAAGAAGATTTGGGATTCTTTCAGAGTAGATTCAAGGACATTTCAGGGACTGGTGGATACCATTGAACCTGTGACCGGAATTACCAATGGCGTAGAAAAAACTGCTGATGCTTTACATTTGCCATCGGTTCTTAAAGTCTATGGTGCTGAAGTGGATGGAGAAAAAACGACATTTTCTGCCGATGTAAAATGGGATGTGGAGAATTGTGCATATAACCCGAAAAATACGGCGTCTCAAAGTTTCACAGTTAACGGACAATTGGAACTGCGTGAAGGTGAAAACAATGAAGAGCTGGATACGTCTGTAAAGATAAAGGTACAGGTGGATGCGTACAAGGGTTGAACAGACCGGTGATTGATTCGACATGGACCAGAGTGATCACGAATTATGCAGAACTTTCTTTAAGAGATACTTCTAATGAAGCAGACGGATATTTTTTTTGTAGCAGCAGAATCTCAAAAGGAACTGGAAAAAGAAAATTATATCGCACAGGTGAAGGTCGCAAAATCTGAACTGAATCATTATCCTAAACTGAAATATATTCCTGAAGGGACGCATTATCTCTATTGCAGGCATATAAAGAGGAAAGTGGTCATACGGAGAAATATGGTGAATGGTCTGAAGGATTTCTGTTAAAGGTAAATATAAAGACACCAAATGCACCTGTGGTTCAAAAACTACAGGTGAAGAAAAATGACGTTAAAATTATCCTTGGCAGTAATACAGAAGAACTGGATGGTTATGATGTTGTTGCTGCCAGAAGTAAAGACGGGGATGAGCCATCAGATTATATAAAGGTACAATGCAAATATTCAGGAAACAGCAAGGAACTCATTCTAAAAGGAGTACCGAAAGGAAACTGGTATATTGGTGTACATGGCTATAAATATCTGGATGGATCAAATAAAAAAGTACTGAGTAAGTGGGCGGAAGTTCAAAAAGTAACGGTAAAGACAAGCCTTGTAACAGGAAAACCAGCTGTTAAATCGGCAAAGGTTCCAGACAGGGAACAAAAAGAAAAGTAACGGTGAAGTTACTGTACCAAAAGCCTGTGACGGAACGGACTGGGTACTGGCAAAGAAGTATCTCAATCCGAAGATGGAAGTTATACATATGTCAGCGGTTATGCTTATACTAAGAAAAATCAGACGAAAACTACAGTCATTTTTAAAAATGTAAAACCTGGAGTTTATTATCTTACAGGACGTGCTTATGTAAAAGGATATGCAAAAAATTATACGAAATGGTCAGAGGTAAAGAAGTAGTTGTGAAGTAGAAAAGTGATTTAGACCAGAAATTTATTTTTTTTCTGCATATATATATCAAAAAAGAAGGTGTTGTTTGTCAGAATAAATAATCCAAAGGAAGTATGGTAGTATTTATTCTGCAACTGTGTGGTATAACCAAAACCTGAGTTTACGACTGTGAATGTACATTCTGCATCAGATTCTTTCCAGTTTACAACACTGAAAGTTAATGTTTCTGGCATAATTTTTGTCTCCTTTAAATTTTTTGAATTTGCAAATTCACTATATAAAGATGCTGCTTTGGTGATTTGTAAACCATAAGTGTGTATATGAGCATGATTTTTTTCTTTCATGCGGAAATCAGGTAAGAATAAAAATAAAGATTCGAGGTCAGATGATGCAGGTTTATTCCCTTTTTATATTTTCTGCATCAGTTTACTGTAAAATAATAACGGGTAAAGAAGATATAAGATGTTCTGGTACATACAATTAAGAAGAAAGGGGCATGTGCTGTGTATAGTCAAAATGATGAACCGCCTGAGATGATCAGGCGGTTTTGAAGTATCTGGATTTTTTATGAATATTTTATTTTTAATTACAGGTATAATGTGTTACAATAAATATAACCATTAAGACTACCAGCAGGTCAGAATTTGACCTGCCTGTAAATAAATACGGAAATAAATCGGGGTCAAAAGAATCGTTAATAATTGTAACAAAATAAAATTACCGGTGTAGCAAAATAAAATTACAGGGGAAATGCGGATGAATGAGATGACAGATGCATATGTAAAACTGGATAAGGTTTCCAAGATATATGGAACAAAGGAAGTAAAAATCGTTGCAGTAGATGAGATCAGCTTTGAGATTGCCAAGGGAGAGTTTGTAGTGATCGTTGGTCCCAGCGGTGCGGGCAAGACAACAGTGCTGAACATTCTTGGGGGTATGGATCAGGCTACCAGCGGAGAAGTTCTGGTGGATGGAAGGAATATTGCCAGATATAACAGCAGGCAGCTTACCGGTTATCGGAGAAATGATATTGGATTTGTATTCCAGTTCTATAATCTGGTGCCTAATCTTACAGCGCTGGAGAACGTAGAACTGGCATTGCAGATCTGTAAAATCCGCTGGATGCCAGGGAGGTTCTGGAGGAAGTGGGACTGAAGGACAGACTGACCAATTTCCCGGCACAGCTTTCCGGTGGTGAGCAGCAGAGAGTTTCCATTGCCAGGCACTGGCGAAGAATCCCAAGCTCTTACTGTGTGATGAGCTACAGGTGCACTGGACTACCAGACTGGTAAGGCAATCCTGAAGCTGTTGCAGGATATGTGCAGGGAGCGTGGAATGACAGTGATCGTCATTACCCATAACTCGGCGCTGACACCTATGGCAGACCGTGTGATCAAGATTAAGAACGGCAAGGTTTCCAGGATGACAATGAATGACCATCCTACACCCATAGAGGAGATAGAATGGTAGGTGATGAATATGAAAGCAATGCATAAAGATTTCTGGATGGAGATACGCAAGAGCAAAGCCAGATTTATTTCCATATTTATGATCGTTGCTCTGGGAGTTGCGTTTTTCTCCGGGATACAGGCCTCGTCACCGGATATGCGCTTCTCAGGTGATGCCTATTATGATGAAACCAATCTTATGGATATCAAAGTAATGGGAACTCTGGGACTGACGGAGGATGATGTAGCTGCCATTAAGCAGGTGGACGGAGTAGAGAATGCAGAGGGCGCCTATGGTACAGATGTAATGTGTGGAGAAGGCGAGAAGCAGAAGGTACTTCATGTGGAAGCTGTGGATCAAACCATGAATCGGATCTCAGTGACAGAGGGAAAAGCTCCGGAAAAAAGCGGAGAGATTTTCCTTGACTGTATTTTTGCTGAGAGCAATGGATATAAGGTGGGTGATCAGATTACCCTGAAAGAGGGCGGAGACAGCGAACTGCTGAAAAGACAGATTACACAGTTGTGGGTTTAGGTGAGAGTCCGCTTTACATATCCTATAACCGGGGAAACTCTACTCTTGGTTCCGGTGAGGTTAATGGATTTGCCTATGTGCTCCCTGAGGATTTTGACCAGGAGGTTTATACACAGATCTATGTGCAGGCTCATGGGGCACAGGATCTGATCAGCTATACAGATGCTTATGATTCCCTGATAGAGCGAGTGCAGGAGCGAGTGGAGGGGATTGAGGCAGAACGGTGTCAGGTCAGATATGATGAGATTGTAGAGGAAGCCAATGACAAGCTTGCAGATGCCAGACAGGAACTTGAAGACGGAAAGAAGGAAGCTAATGAGAAGCTTGCGGATGCCAGACAGGAACTGGAGGACGGCAAAAAGAAGTTAAAAGACGGCAAGAAGGAATATAAGGATGGCAAGAAAAAGCTTGCAGACGCAAAAAAGGAACTGGAGGATGGAAAAGCCCGGCTTGCAGATGCAAAGAAGGAATTAGAGGATGGCAGATCCCAGCTTGCCAGTGCGAAAGAGCAGCTTGCCAGTGGCAGAGCACAGATCGCATCTGCAAAGGAACAGCTGAATGCAGGATGGGCGGAGGTTTCAGAGAACCAGGCAAAGCTTGATGATGGAAAAGCACAGCTTGAGGATGGCAAGAATCAGTTAAGCGCCGGTGAGAAGCAGATTGCGGATGCAAAGACGCAGCTTACCCAGAGCCAGCAGGAACTTGACAATGGAAAGGCGCAGATTCAGTCAGGCAGAGAGCAGATTGCAGCAACCAGACAGGACTTAAATGCCAAAAAGGAAAGCTGCAATCAGGGACTTGCGCAGATTGAGCAGCAGGAGGCCGGACTTGCAGAAGGAGAGGCTCAGCTTGAGGGTGCCAGAAGTCAGCTTGCAGCATTGCAGGCACAGTATGAGCAGGCACAAGCTTCAGGAACATATTCCGAGGAAGACCTGGCGGCTCTGGCAGCACAGGTTTCCGCTTATCAGGAGCAGGTGGACAGTCAGGCAGCCCAGCTGGAAGCATCCAGAAACCAGATCGCAGCAGCAAGAAGTGAACTGGAGAGTGGTTTAAGCCAAGTGGAGAGCGGACTGGCCCAGCTTGATGCAAAGGAAGCAGAACTGAACCAGCAGGAGGCCGCATTTCCCGATGCCCAGGCAAAGATTGATGCAGGATGGAAAGAGGTGAAGGCTCAGGAGAAGAAGCTGGAACCAGCCAGAAAAAGGATTCAGGAAAAGAAGCCCAGCTTGAGTCAGCACAGGAACAGATCGATGCTGCAAAAGCAAAACTAAATTCCAGCCAGGCGCAGTTAGAGGAGAAGGAGGCAGAACTTGCTTCGGGAGAAGCACAGATCCGGGAGAATGAAGGGAAGCTTGCTTCCGGCGAGAAAGAGATTGCCGACAATGAACAGAAGCTGAGGGATGGAGAGAAGGAAATCTCAGAGAACGAACAGAAGCTGAAGGATTCCAGAAAGGACATCAAAAAAGCTGAGAAGGATCTGGAAGAAGGTAAAAAAGAATACGAAGACGGCAAGAGGGATGCAGAGAAAGAAATTGCAGACGGTGAGAAGAAGATTCAGGATGCCCAGGATGAGATCGATGATATCAGTATGCCGGAATGGATGGTAACGGACCGCAATGATCTGCCGGAATATTCAGATTATGGGGATAATGCAGACAGAATAAGAAGTATCGGACAGGTTTTCCCTGTTATCTTTTTCCTGGTGGCTGCACTGGTAAGTCTGACTACCATGACACGAATGGTGGAGGAACAGAGAACCCAGATCGGTACAATGAAGGCTCTGGGATACGGCAAGTATGCAATTGCATCCAAATATCTGCTGTATGCCTTTCTTGCCACAGTGGGAGGCAGTATCCTGGGAATTCTGATCGGAGAGAAAATCCTGCCCTGGGTTATTATTAACGGGTATGGCATTATGTATAAGGGTATGATGAACAATATCCAGATCCGTTATGAATTAAAATTTGCAATGATAGCAGCAGGTGCAGCAACTGTGTGTACTGTCGGAGCCACCATTTTCTCCTGTTACAGGGCACTGGCGGAAACTCCGGCATCACTGATGCGTCCTCCTGCTCCCAAAGAGGGTAAGAGAATCCTGCTGGAACGGATCCCGCTTTTCTGGAAGCACTTGAATTTTACATGGAAATCTACTCTGAGAAACCTTTTCCGATATAAAAAACGTTTCTTTATGACGATTTTCGGTATTTCGGGAAGTATGGCGCTAATGCTGGTAGGTTTTGGACTCAGGGATTCCATTATGGATATTGCCAGACGGCAGTATCAGGAGCTTCAGCATTATACAGGAACGATCATTGATGATGAGGAGGCAACGGATAAGGAGAGACAGGAGCTGGATGAATTTTTGAAGAATGACAGCCAGATCGAGAGATATACCCATGTGCAGTTTACCAAGATGAGTGTTCCAAGAAATAAATCCAATATCAGCGTATATGTGTATGTGCCTGAGAATCTTGAGACCTTTAATAAGGATGTAACTCTTCAGGACAGAAAGACAAAAGAGAAATATAAGCTGACGGAAGCAGGTACAGTGATCAGTGAGAAGACGGCAACTCTGACAGGACTGAAAGTCGGGGATACCATGACCATCACAAAGGATGGGAAAAATTATGAGACAAAGATCGCAGCAGTGACAGAGAATTACATGGGACATTATATTTATATGACAGGAAATGTCTATGAACAGACCTTCGGGGAGAAGCCGAACTATTCTGCAACTGTTTTCACGGTAAAAGAGGAGTACAAAGAATCAGAATCTGAGGTGGGAAATGAGATCCTGAAGCACCCGGCTGCATTAAGCATTAGCTATACCAGCAGTCTGGAGGCTCAGCTTCACAGAATGCTTGGAGCATTGGATACGGTAATCATAGTGCTGATCATTTCTGCGGGAATGCTTGCTTTCGTAGTCCTGTATAATCTGAACAATGTCAATATTACGGAACGCCAGAGAGAACTGGCAACCCTGAAGGTACTGGGATTCTATGATAATGAAGTTTCTGCCTATGTATACAGGGAGAACGTTATCCTTACCCTCATCGGCGTGCTGGCAGGGGCTGTATTCGGAATCTTTTTGCACAGATATATTATCCGTACTGTGGAAGTGGATGCGGTCATGTTTGGAAGAAATATTAATCCTGTCAGTTTCCTGTACTGCGGACTGCTGACAATTGGATTCTCCATGATCGTAAATCTGTTTATGCATCAGAAATTAAAGAAGATTGACATGGTAGAATCCCTGAAAAGTGTGGAATAAACGATTTGTGCTTTATTGCGGAAAAGAAGAAATTGTTTTTCTGTGGTTTTTAAATATGTAGTCAAACGGATAGAATGGATAAGAGGAAGAAAGGGGAATATTATCATGGGAACAGCAAATCAGATAGAGCAGGAATTAATGAACTATATATCCGATCATAAAATCAGGAACACGCATTCACATCATCTGCCGGAACAGGCGATGGTGGATTTTGATCTGGATAAGCTGATAAATAATACGTATTTACAATGGCAGCAGGTAACTCCGGGGACAACAGCAGAAAGCAGGAATGCATATCTGGAAAAAACACGATATAAATCTTATTTTGTCTGGCTTCAAAAGGCAATCGGGGAGTTGTATGGAATATCGGAGCCGATCACAGCTCAGAACTGGGATCAGATTTCAGATCAGATCAGAAAAGCGCATCAAAGTCCCGACTTTTACATGGATGTGCTGAAAAATAAGTGTAAGTATCAAAAAGTAATCGTAGATACCTACTGGAATCCGGCTCTGACAATGGAAGACCGGAACTGTTTACGCCTGCTTTTCGACTGGATCTGTTCTTTTTGGGCTATAAAAAAGGACTTCGCAATCATGACGGTATATCACTGGAAGAGAACTTCGGTGAGCTGCCGGACAATTTACAGGATTATGTGGAGTGGGTCAGAAAGTGGATCATACAAAAAAAGAGTGAGGGCTGTGTGGCCTTAAAAATAGCGATGGCCTATGAGCGTAGTCTTCATTTTGAAAAAGTGACGCGGGAGCAGGCTGAAAGGGTATTCCGTTTACAAGAGTCGGATATAACCCAGGAAGATATCAGATGTTTTCAGGACTATTTGTTCTGGAAAATATGTGAAATTGCGGCGGAAGTGTCACTTCCATTACAATGTCACACAGGAATGGGGCAAGTTATAGATACGAATATACTGCAGTTGAACAATGTGATAAAAATAATCCGGAAACGAAATTTGTGCTACTGCATTGTTGGCTTTCCATGGGTGGATGATCTTTTTTCCATAGTAGACGGATATCCGAATCTATATCCGGATCTGACATGGCTTCCAATCTTATCCTACACCGCATCAAAACGTGTAATGCATCAGTTGATCGAGATGTCCCAGATTGATAAAATCTGCTGGGGATGTGATACGTGGACAGTAGAGGAAGTTATGGCTCCCTTCTTGCATTCCGTTTTTCACTGTGTAGTGTTCTGAGAGAAAAAATAGAGGACGGATATCTTTCCGTAAATAATGCAAAGGATATTATTGATAAAATTTTGTTCGACAATGCGGGAAAAATATACGTATGACACCAGATAAATTTGTGAAATTCGGAGAAACATTCTTGACAAGAAAGCCTTTTTTCATTATAGTAGAATCCAGAAAAAGGCTGTGAAAAAGAGGAGTAGGCGGTAATGCCCCACAGAGAGGGAAGCTTATAAGCTGGAAGGTTTCCCGGGAACAGAAGTGCTGAAGGTAGCTTTGGAGCCGGGAGGCTGAAGTGAGTGTGTATGAATCATATCAGAGTTATATACGCGCATGGTAGGTTTTCACGTATCCCGCGTTAAGGGAATGAGAGACAAACTAAGGTGGTACCGCGATCTATGTCGCCCTTTGCACGTATAATGCGTGTGAGGGGCGTTTTTTATCGAATAAGTTTATGACACAGTTATCTGGCTGGATGCGGAAAGCGAAGTCAGTATGCTTATTTGTTTGGTTGTCAGGGTGACTGCTTTATAACGGAGTAATCCGTAGATACTTTAGTTTCAGATATATAATTAGGAGGACATTATGAGCAAAGAACTTGCAAAAACCTACGATCCTAAGGGAATCGAAGAGCGTCTTTACACAAAATGGATGGACAATGGATATTTCCATGCAAAAGTAAATCCGGACAAGAAACCGTTTACCATTGTTATGCCGCCGCCAAACGTAACCGGTCAGCTTCACATGGGACATGCGCTGGATGAAACTATGCAGGATATCCTGATCCGTTTCAAGAGAATGCAGGGCTATGAAGCATTATGGCAGCCGGGAACTGATCATGCAGCAATTGCTACAGAGGTTAAGGTTATCGACAAGCTGAAAAAAGAAGGTATCGACAAACACGATATCGGCCGTGAGGAATTCTTAAAACATGCGTGGGCATGGAAAGAGGAGTACGGCGGAAAGATCATCAATCAGTTAAAGAAACTGGGTGCTTCCGCAGACTGGGAGAGAGAACGTTTCACAATGGATGAGGGATGTTCCAAAGCAGTACAGGAAGTATTTATCAAATTATATGAAAAAGGCTATATCTACAAAGGTTCCAGAATCATCAACTGGTGTCCTGTATGCCAGACTTCCATCTCTGATGCAGAGGTTGAGCATGAGGATCAGGACGGATTTTTCTGGCACATTAATTACCCGATCGTAGGGGAAGAGGGACGTTTTGTAGAGATTGCAACTACACGTCCGGAAACCCTGCTGGGTGATACTGCTGTTGCCGTAAATCCGGAAGATGAGCGCTACAAGGATCTAATCGGCAAGATGCTGAAGCTTCCTCTCACAGACAGAGAGATTCCGGTGATCGCCGATGAATATGTAGACAAAGAATTCGGAACAGGATGTGTAAAGATCACACCTGCCCATGACCCTAACGACTTTGAGGTTGGACGCGTCACAATCTGGAAGAGATCAACATTATGAATGACGATGCGACCATCAACGAGCTTGGTGGAAAATACGCTGGTATGGACCGTTACGAAGCACGTAAGGCAATGGTAGCAGATCTGGAAGAACTTGGACTTCTGGTAAAAGTAGTTCCTCACAACCACAGCGTTGGAACTCATGACCGCTGCGGCACAACGGTAGAGCCTATGATCAAGCCACAGTGGTTTGTAAAGATGGACGAGATGGCAAAGGCTGCGATCAAAGCTCTGGATGACGGAGATCTGAAATTCGTTCCGTCCCGTTTTGACAAGACGTATCTTCACTGGCTTGAGAATATCCGCGACTGGTGTATTTCCAGACAGTTATGGTGGGGACACAGAATTCCGGCTTATTACTGTGATGAGTGCGGTGAAGTAGTTGTTGCAAGAGAAATGCCTGAGAAATGCCCGAAATGCGGATGTACACATCTTCATCAGGATGAGGATACACTGGATACCTGGTTCAGTTCTGCATTATGGCCATTCTCCACACTTGGCTGGCCGGAGAAAACACCGGAACTGGAATATTTCTATCCGACAGATGTACTTGTTACAGGATATGACATTATCTTCTTCTGGGTTATCCGTATGGTATTCTCTGCTCTGGAGCAGACTGATCAGGTTCCGTTCCATCATGTACTGATCCATGGTCTGGTACGTGACTCCCAGGGACGTAAGATGAGTAAGTCTCTTGGAAACGGTATCGATCCTCTGGAAGTTATTGATAAATACGGCGCAGATGCTCTTCGTCTTACTCTGATGACAGGTAATGCACCTGGAAATGATATGCGTTTCTACTGGGAAAAGGTAGAAGCAAGCCGTAACTTCGCAAACAAGATCTGGAATGCTTCCCGTTTCATCATGATGAACCTGGAAGGTAAGACAGTGACAGAGCCGGAGAACTTAAATGATCTCTGTGCAGAGGATAAATGGATTCTGTCTCACTTAAATACAGTGATCCGCGAAGCTACAGAGAACATGGAAAAATATGAACTTGGTATCGCAGTACAGAAGGTTTATGACTTCCTGTGGGATGAACTCTGCGACTGGTATATTGAGATGGCTAAGGTTCGTCTGTGGAAGGCAGAGGAAGATCCGAAGGCAGCAAATGATGCACTCTGGACATTAAGAACAGCGCTGACAGAAGGCCTGAAGCTTCTTCATCCGTATATGCCGTTTATCACAGAGGAAATCTACTGCACACTTCTTCCTGAAGAAGAGTCTATTATGATTTCCGAATGGCCTGTATACAGAGAAGAGAGAAACTTCCCGGATGCTGAGAAAGCAATCGAGGGCTTCAAAGAGGTTGTAAGAGGTATCCGTAATACCAGAACAGAGATGAATGTTCCGAATAACCGCAAGACAAGCCTGCATATTGTGGCAAAGGATGCTGAAACAGCAGCAATGTATGAGAACAGCAAGAAATCCTTTGTAAATCTTGCATTTGCAAAAGAGATTCTGGTACAGACAGACAAGAACGGAATCAGTGAAGATGCAGTTCAGTAGTTGTTTCCAATGCGGTTGTATATATGCCGTTGGAAGACCTGATTGACAAAGATAAAGAGATTGAACGTCTTACAAAAGAAACAGAACGTCTTACAAAAGAGATCGCAAGATGTGAAGGTATGCTGAATAATCCGAACTTCGTAAACAAGGCACCTGCTGCCAAGGTGGATGCGGAGAAAGACAAACTTGCGAAATATAAAGAAATGATGGATAAGGTTAAAGGACAGTTAGAGCAGCTTAAGAAATAAGGGAGTGTTTAGATGAAATTGTATAAGATTTGTAACAAAATCTCCCTTTTACTCCATGTACTTGCCAGCGCAGCGGGATATTTTGTTATGGAGGCAATCTGCCGTCACTCGTTTATAGAAGCCTGGAATTATATGACACAGAGACCTCTGGTTTTTGCATATAATGCGGCATTCATTTTTACCTCGTCACTAATTGTTTATCTGTTTCACAGGAGAGTATTCTGGAGAGTACTGGTTACGTTGTTCTGGCTGATACTGGCCATTATTAACGGTGTTCTCCTACTGAACCGTGTTACACCGTTTACAGGACCGGATCTGCATCTGATCACAGATGCAATGAAGATTGCCAACAAATATCTGCCTGTTGCAGGCGTGTGGCAGTCTGCATCCTGTTTGGGATTCTTGTTATTTTACTGCTGATGCTGCTTATTAAAGGACCGAAGTATCAGAAAAAGATTAAATATCGCTACAATATTCCTCTGATCTTGCTGGCTGTTGCTCTTTTTGCAGGAAGTACACAACTGGCACTAGAGAAGAGGGTACTTTCCAATTACTTTGGAAATATTGCTTTTGCATATGAGGATTATGGATATCCTTACTGTCTGGCAACTACGATTTTTAATACGGGAATCAGCTGTCCGAGAGATTATTCTGAGAAAGAAATCAAAAGAATTGAGAAGACGGAAAAGAATCTCCCGGAAACGCAGGAAGAAAAGCGTCCGAATATTCTGTTTTTGCAGTTGGAATCATTCTTTGATCCTACGCTGGTTAATTACCTGAATATTTCAGAAGATCCGATTCCGACATTCCGTAAGCTGATGAAGGAATATTCTTCAGGATATTATAAGGTTCCGTCTGTCGGTGCAGGTACTGCCAATACGGAATTTGAATCCATTACAGGAATGAGTATGCATTATTTTGGACCTGGGGAATATCCTTATAAGAGTATTCTGAGAGAGACTACCTGTGAGAGTGCACCTTATGTACTGAAGAATCTGGGCTATACCACCCATGCGGTTCATAATAATGAGGCAAACTTCTATGGAAGAAGATCTATTTTCCCGAATCTCGGATTTGATACTTTTACTTCTGAAGAGTACATGGCAAGAGAGAACGAGAAGAATCCAAATGGCTGGGTAAAGGATGAGGTTCTGACAGATGAAATCCTGAAATGTCTGGATTCCACTGAGGGGCCGGATTATGTATATACTATTTCCGTACAGGGACATGGTGCATATCCGGATGAGCAGATTCTGGAGGATCCTGAGATCACAGTTTCCGGTGCGCCGACTGAGGAAGAGAACAATAAATGGGAATATTACGTAAATGAGATCCATGAGATGGATAATTTTGTAAAAGAGCTGACAGATAAGCTGGCAGATTATCCTGAGGATGTGGTTCTTGTTATGTACGGCGATCACCTTCCGACTATGGGACTGACTGTGGAGGACCTGAAGAACAAGTATCTGTTCCAGACAGAGTATGTGATGTGGGATAACTTCGGACTTAAGAAAAAGAATGAAAATCTTGCAGCATACCAGATGGCGGCAGAGGTTATGGATCGTGTGGGAATCCATGAGGGAACTGTTTTCCGCTATCATCAGGCGAGAAGAAATACCAGAAATTATCAGGTGGATCTGGAAACCCTGCAGTATGACCTCCTTTATGGAAAGAGATATTCCTACGGGGAAAGCGGCGAAAGTCCTTATCTGCGTACCAGAATGCGTATGGGAATCTATGATGTGACTCTGGATTCCATTCAATGTATCTCTGAGGCAGATCATACATATTACATTAAGGGAACGGAATTTACGCCGTCCAGTGAAATCAAGCTGAACGGAGAATGGTATGATACGGTCTATATCAATCCGACTACGTTGATGATCACAGGTACGGAGCTGAATGATTTCGACAGGCTTGCGGTGATCCAGCGAAGCAACAGTTCGACGCGAAAACCGCTGAGCAAGAGCTATGACCGGTCCTGCTATGCACTTTATTCAAATAATAAATGGAAATTAACAGAAAGTGCCGGTACGAATGAAAATTAATCCATAATTTTGTCGGATAAAATATTACGATTGGTACTGGACATCTTCCACCACTATTATATAATGTTAGAGTAACTAAATACATTATAGATAAGTGGTGGAATTTTTTTATGAATTACGAAGAAGCAGTTGCTTATATTGATGAAACTCCGAAATTTACAAAGAAGAACAGTCTGGATCACACAAAGGAATGTCTGAGAAGACTTGGTAATCCTCAGGATAAGTTTAAGGTGATCCATGTGGCAGGAACTAATGGAAAGGGAAGTACATGTGCGTTTCTGACCTCTGTTCTGAGAGAGGCGGGATATTCCTGCGGATTATTTACTTCTCCTCATCTGGTGGAGATCAATGAACGCTTCCAGATCAATGAGGTGAATATTGATAATGATACTTTCCTGAAGGCCTTTGAGAAAGTAAAGGTACTTGCGGATGAACTGGTTGCAGAAGGCAGCTATCATCGACTTATTTTGAGATGCTTTTTCTGATGGGATGGTGATCTTTGCAGAGGCGGGTGTTGATTATGTGACTCTGGAAACAGGACTGGGCGGAAGAATGGATGCGACTACTGCTGTGGAGAATCCTGTTGCCTGTGTGATCACATCGATCAGTCTGGATCATATGCAGTATCTGGGAGATACAGTTGCCAAAATCGCAGGAGAAAAGGCCGGGATCATTGTGCCGGGGGTACCGGTAATCTATGACGGAAACGACCCGGATGCAGCAGAGGTGATTCGTGCCAGAGCAGAAGAACTGGGAAGCCCTGCTTATGAAGTGAAGAAATCAGATACAGAAGTGCTCAGAAATACTTCGGCGGGAATTGATTTTGCATTTCGGAATGAGTATTATAAGGATATGGTTTTCTCCATTCCGTTTATTGCAAAGTATCAGGTGATGAACAGTGCACTTGCATTAAAGACGATTGAGGTTCTGCAGAATGTGATTTCTGTATCTATGGATCAGATCCATGTGGGAATTGCCGGAACACGCTGGCAGGGAAGAATGGAAACAGTGCTTCCGGGTGTGATCGTGGACGGTGCTCACAATGAGGACGGGGTAGAGAAATTTGTAGAGACAGCAGAACATTTTCAGAAAGAATGTCCGCTGACTTTGCTTTTTTCAGCAGTAGATGACAAAGATTATACAGATATGATACATACGATCTGCAGCAGGATCACGTTCCGTCAAGTGGTAGTAACCTCTGTTGGCGGATATCGCCAGGTTCCTGCTGAGAGATTTGCAAAGCTTTTTACAGAAGCAGGTGCTTCTTCTGTGGAAGTAGTGGAGGATGTTGAGAAAGCCTTTGGTAGAGCACTGGAAGTAAAGGGGGATGACGGAATGCTCTTCTGCGTGGGTTCCCTGTATCTTGTCGGTGAGATTAAAGATGTGATCAGGAGAAATAAGAATGATAGATTATGAAGAGGAACTGAAGAAATTTGAACCTTGTCTGGATGTGGCAGATGCGGAGGGTGCGATTTATGAGAGAGAACTGACGGATATCCTGGATATTCTTCAGGAAGTTCTCCGCGAAGCCAAGAGTGGCAGACGGGTAAAATAAGGAGATACACATGAATTGTATGAATTGTGGCGCATTTCTGGTGGACAAAGATCTGGATTACTGCCCGAAATGTGGATGTAATGTGCTGATCCAGAAAAAGGTAGATTACCTTTCCAGACAGTATTACAACCGGGGGCTTGAGAAAGCCAGTGTCCGCGATCTTTCAGGGGCGATTGACTGTCTGAAGCAGAGTCTTATTTATAATAAGCATAACATTCAGGCGAGAAATCTTCTTGGACTGGTATATTTTGAGACAGGGGAGGTGGTTGCCGCACTCAGTGAATGGGTGATCAGTAAGAATCTTCAGCCATCCAGAAATCTGGCATCAGAATATATTAACAAGCTGCAGGCGAACTCCAATAAGCTTGAGGCGATCAATGAAACGATCAGAAAGTATAATGATGCCTTAAACCTGTGCAGGGAAGGTCATGAGGATATGGCTGCGATCAGGCTGAAGAAGATTCTCATACAGAATCCAAAACTGATCAAAGGTTACCATCTTCTGGCACTTGTGCAGATGAAAGAGGGGGAATATAACAAGGCAAGAAAGACGTTAAGGAAAGCCGCGCGGATTGATAAAACAAATACAACAACCCTTCGTTTTTTGAGAGAGATTGACGAACAGACAGGAGTATCCACACGTCTGGAACGTCAGAATAAAAGAAACAGGAAAGCTGTGGACAGCAGTGAGAATGATATGGCAATCCAGATTCCTCAGTATAAAGAAAAAGGAAGGATTCCGCTGTTTTTTACACTGGTTGCCGGATTTTGTGCAGGATTGCTGGCGTTTTATCTTCTGGCTGTTCCTGCCATACGTCAGGGAATCTACAGGGAAGCGAATCAGCAGATTATGAAATACAGTGATGCAGTGTCCAGTCAGGGAGCTGAGCTGACCAAGGCACAGAGTCAGGCTCAGGAATCTGGAGACACAGTTGAGGCGGCCTCCAAACAGATAGAGGAAGAGAAGAAAAAAGCAGCAGTTATGAGGCTCTGATCGAGGCGTACTCAGCATTGCAGCAACAGAATACAGATGAAGCGGCATTGAAGATACAGAATGTTTATGCGGATTTGCTGCCTGCGGATCTGAAAGGAATTTACAATACGATCTGTAACACTACAGGTACGACCGGGATCGAAGGAACTACAGATGCGAAAGTCACAGACGGAACCGGCAGTGCTGACAGCGCAGAGGGAGATGCTTCTTCAGATTCAGCGGAAGATGGAAGTTATGACGATGGTTCCTATGACAGTGGGGAATATGATGATGGTTCTTACGATAATTCTGATGGTGATTCGGCGGATGATGGAAGTTATGACACCGGTGATTATGACGATTCCGGATATTGATACCATTTTTCATTTTGATGTGGCAGAAGACATGAAATATCATAAGAAGATGTAAAGATACAAAAGAGATGCATGGAAGTCATGTGTCTCTTTTTTTACCGAATCAAGTAGGAGGCTGCGAAAAGCAATAAACAGTTATTTGATGTAGAGCTACACTGCAAAGTGGATTGCGAACATTCGCCTGACAAAAAGTGAGGAGGGATATGATGGAGAACAGATTTGAAATACAGGGAAATTCCCTGATCATTCATTTACCGAAAGAGGTAGATCATATGGTGACAGACGAGATACGCAGAGATTCAGATGATATTATACGGAAAAATATATACGAACGATCACATTTGATTTTCAGGAACAGCGTTTATGGACAGTTCAGGGATAGGGCTGATCATGGGGAGATACCGGATGATGGGGATGCGCGGTGACTGTATACAGGCTACAGGAGTAAATTCCTATATTGAAAAGCTGCTGCATCTGTCAGGGGTATATAAATTTGTCGAAATCTGTGGGGAAGTCTAAAGAGAGGGGGAAGAAAACTATTATGGAAAATACCAATGAAATGAAAATTATTTTTGACAGCAGACCTGAGAATGAGGGGCTGGCAAGAGTTGCGGCGGCAGCTTTCTGCACACAGCTGAATCCTACTCTGGAGGAAGTGGCAGATCTGAAAACTGCTGTGTCAGAGGCTGTGACAAACTGTATTATTCATGCTTATGAAGGCCAGGTGCAGAAAATAGAGATTTTCTGCAGAAGGGAAGGACAAAAATTATGGGTTGATGTGATCGATAAGGGAGTGGGGATCAGAGACGTTGCAAAAGCTATGGAGCCTCTTTTTACAACAAAGCCGGAGAAGGATCGTTCCGGGATGGGATTTACATTTATGGAAGCGTTTATGGATGAGGTAACAGTAGAATCACAGGTGGGATATGGAACAGTTGTCCATATGAAAAAGACGATCGGGAGGTAGGAATGGACCATACTCTTGCTCTGATCATGAAGTCACAACAGGGAGATAAAGAAGCAAGAGATACTGTATTTAAAGAAAACGCAGGACTTGTGTACAGCATGGCGAAAAGATTTGCCGGGCGCAGTGTGGAAATGGAAGATATCGTGCAGATAGGAAGCATTGGGCTACTGAAAGCCATAGATCGTTTTGATATTTCGTACGATGTGAAGTTTTCAACTTATGCTGTTCCCATGATCATAGGTGAAATCAGACGCTATCTGAGGGATGACGGGATGCTTAAGGTGAGCAGAAACCTGAAAGAGAACTGTGCCAGAATTTATTCTGCGAGAGAAGCACTGGAAAAAGAACTGGGACGTGAACCGATACTGGAGGAAGTTGCGAAAGCGACAGAACTTTCAGTAGATGAAGTGGTGATGTCGATGGAATCAGGAGCTGAAGTGGAATCTTTGCACAAAATTATCTATCAGGGAGATGGAAATGATATTTCGCTTATGGACAGGCTCCAGGAAAAAGAAAATGGACAGGATGCAGCACTGAACAGGATTTTTCTGGATGAAATCCTGAAAAAACTGGATGCAAGAGAACGTCAGCTGATCGGTATGAGATATTTTAAGGATATGACGCAGACGGAGATTGCGGCAGAGATGGGAATTTCCCAGGTCCAAGTGTCCAGGATGGAAAAGCGGATTCTGAAGGAACTTAAAAAGCAGGTATAAGCAGATGGGAGTAATTAACTCACCGCTTGTAGAAGGTGGAGTATTCTCTGAAGAGGTAAATAAAAAAGAGGTTACTGTGAAAGGAGTAAACAGTAACAAAAAGAGTGTGCGGATTACTATAATATTGCACACTCTTTTTGCTATAATATCTTTATTGTTATATGTCGTAAGTTATACAGTTCTCTGTGATCTGAAGATCACATTTTTGTATTTCAGAAGGGCTGTCTGAAGAATCAGTCCTACTACACCACAGGAAACTACTTCTCCGATACCTACGGTAAGCATCATAAGCGGAATCGGAAGATTTACTCCGTATCCGAAGTGAAGTACGAATGGCACGATGACTGCATTGGAAACAATTGGCGGGATCGGCGCAAGAAAACGGTTGCAGCTGCGGAGTCTGTAAGTAAATACTGCTCCGATCAGTGTTGCGATGCTTCCGAAAATAATGTCTACAGGAATGGCACCGCCAAAGAGATTGGCAATGATACATCCCACAAATAACCCCGGAATCGCAGCCGGTGTAAAGAATGGCAGGATGGTCAGTGCTTCCGAAAAGCGAATCTGAATTTCGCCATAGCTGAGTGGTGCGAATAAAAGAGTCAGAACCACATAAATGGCTCCGATCACTGCTGCTTCTGTCAGAAACTGAGTACCTTTGTTTTTCATATTTGATTATCTCCTTTAGTATTTGTTTTACGAGTGGAAGGTTTCGAACACTCGGCTATCGAAGTATATCACTTTTCGGAAGTACGGTCAATGTCTTTGATAAGAGTTTTATTAACATTTTCCTCGTACAGACGCATCTGTATCTGCATAGGTGTTGGATCATCTGTTATTTTCATATGACCGAAATGATTGAAGAAGAAAAGTACCCCAAGTCCGATTCCTATGGAATAAGTGATCTCAAGAACAGTAAAATGACCGGACGTCTGTCCTGTGACCTGGGTATAGATCTGCGAGAAGAGACCACCGACATCTACATCGTTATTAAATGTCATGATAGAGAAACCTGCACCGAAAAAGGCGGCAAGACCGACGAAAATAATCTTGCACCACTGCCAGACAAGCCCGGAACCGGGTTTGTTTTTAAAAGTGATGATAAAGTCGGCTTCTCCAATATTATTGATTTCAAGGTCCGGTTCTTTTTTTTTGATTTCGGAGATCAGATCCATGACAGACATTACATAACGTCCTGGTTTATTCGGGTCAAGATTTATAACCGGCATCACCCGGAGCCGATTCAGGATTTTACTGTTGCTGCAGGAAAGTTTTGCAATGTCCTGAAGATAAATGTGTGGATGGTTTATCTGGATATTCTGATCTAACTGTAAATAGAGAGTATCACTCATGGTATGTTATCCTTTCATTTTGGGCTTGAAGATCAGGCTTGCAAGATAAGAGAAGATCAAAGCTGCGGAGACTCCCACCGCGCAGGCGGTAAAGCCTCCCATAAAGAGTCCGATCAGTCCGTTTTTGTCAATGGATTCTTTCATTCCTTTCCACAGGATATTGCCAAAACCAAGCAGGGGAACAGAAGCGCCTGCTCCGGCAAATTCTGCAAATGCTGATAGATTCCGACAGCGCTTAAAACAGAGCCTGTACATACCAGAAGTACCATGATCCGTCCGGGCATAAGCTTTGTCCTGTCCAGAAGAATCTGTACCAGGGCACAGATCAGTCCGCCTGTCCAGAATGCATTAAAATAGTCCATGTATTTTTCCTCCTGAAAAAATTTCTGTATCTACATCATATCCGGAACCCTGTACTGTTCTATTACAACAGCGTGTGCGATACCGGGAATTGGATCCCCCTCGTTGAAGCTTACCTTTGACAGAAGGGCACCTGTGGGAACAAAGAGAATCCTTTTCCATTTTTTTGTATAATACCCGGAAGAATATAGCCTGCCAGAACAGAGGCGGCACATCCACATCCACTGCCGCCGGAATGTGTATCCTGAGTCTGAGGATCATAGATCAGCATACCGCAGTCCTGATGGACAGATGAGATATCAAATCCTTTTTCTGTGAGAAGGTCGAACAGGATTGTCTGTCCTACTATGCCCAGGTCACCGGTGAAGATGGCATCATAATCGGATGGTTTTCGGTGAAAATCCTGAAGATTTCGGGCTATGGTGTCGCAGGCAGCAGGAGCCATGCAAGCTCCCATATTGAGGGAATCCCTGAACCCAAAGTCAATCAGTCTTCCGGTGGTGATTCCTGTTATAACTGCACAGATATTGCGGTTACGGGAGTGTGTTTAGTGTTTTGTT
>ENA-OQIC01000339-OQIC01000339.1-human-gut-metagenome-genome-assembly--contig:-NODE-339-length-21050-cov-4.750992_pt1 | contig 21050 bp, 19 predicted proteins | sample MGYA00242572_ERZ504736 | MGnify/ENA primary metagenome ERZ504736 (study PRJEB26092, sample SAMD00036201) | human gut metagenome | host: Homo sapiens | study: EMG produced TPA metagenomics assembly of...
CCCAAAAGGAGAGCTATATATGAGAGCTAATAATCTTACTCTGCTCACAGACCTTTATGAACTTACTATGATGCAGGGCTATTTTAAGAACCCAACAAACCAGACTGTTATCTTCGATATGTTTTACCGTACCAATCCATGCGGAGGTGCATTTGCCATCACTGCCGGACTGGAACAGATGATTGAATATATTGAGAATCTTAAATTCACAGATGAAGATATCAAATATCTCAGAAGCCTGAATATTTTTGAAGAGGACTTCCTTGAATATTTAAGCAACTTCCGTTTCACAGGTGATATCTATGCAATTCCTGAGGGAACAGTTGTCTTCCCAAGAGAACCGCTTGTCAAAGTTGTAGCACCTATCATGGAAGCTCAGCTTGTAGAGACAGCAATCCTGAATATCATCAATCACCAGAGCCTCATTGCTACCAAAGCAGCCCGCGTTTGCTATGCTGCAAAGGGTGATGCGATCATGGAATTTGGTCTGCGTCGTGCCCAGGGACCGGATGCAGGTATCTTTGGCGCACGTGCCGCAATCATCGGTGGATGTGCCGGTACTTCCTGTGTTCTCACAGGCAAAATGTTCGACGTACCGGTCCTTGGAACTCACGCACACAGCTGGATCATGAGCTTCCCGGATGAATATACCGCATTCAAAACCTATGCCAAACTTTATCCGAATGCCTGCACCTTACTGGTAGATACCTATGATGTCCTGAAATCCGGTGTTCCAAATGCAATTCGTGTATTTGAGGAAATGCGCGAAGAAGGTATTCCGCTTACCAAATACGGTATCCGTATCGACAGTGGTGATCTTGCCTACCTTTCCAAAGAAGCATATAAGATGCTTGCTGCTGCCGGATTTGACGATGCAGTTATTTCCGCTTCCAGCGATCTGGACGAATATCTCATTGAGAGCCTGAAGCTCAGGATGCCAAGATTAATTCCTGGGGTGTCGGAACACGACTGATCACCGCTAATGATAATCCTGCATTCGGCGGTGTATATAAACTTGCTGCTGTCAAAGATGCAGACAGTACCGAATTTACACCTAAGATCAAGCTTTCCGAAAACACAGAGAAAGTAACCAACCCTGGAAATAAAACCGTATATCGTCTCTATAATAAGAAAACCGGAAAAATCAGGGCAGATCTTATCTGCCTTGCTGATGAAAAGCTTGATGCAGACCAGAACATGGTTCTCTTTGATCCAATCGATACCTGGAAAAAAACAAAAGTTCTCGGCGGAACCTATGAAGTACGCGAACTTCTCGTTCCTGTTATCAAAGAAGGTAAACGAGTCTATGAATCTCCATCTGTTATGGAGCTTCGCGATTACTGCCAGAAAGAGCAGAATACTCTCTGGGATGAATCCAGACGTTTCGTAAATCCTCAGAAAGTATATGTAGACCTTTCTCAGAAACTCTGGGATCTGAAAAAAGACCTTCTGGAAGAATGAGTGAGAAAGCTCTCGACTGAGCATAAAATCAGATCAGACATAACTAAACAGACAAGTCCCCGGCTTCAACTGCTTATTGATTTTTGCAGTTTGAAGTCCGGGGACTTACTTGATTCAGTTAAAACATATGCTGACATCACAGATTTCACTTTTAGTCCCAACTCTCATATTTGGTCCAAAAAGCCCTACACCGGATGTAACGATATTATGCATATTTCCTTTCTTCAGATAACCACAGGGATTTTCCCAGAAGAATCTGATCACAATATTTCCCGGAAATACCTGTCCGTCATGGGTATGTCCGCAGAGATCTACGTCCACACCTGTATCCGCCAGTTCCTGAAGTTCTCTCGCTCATGATCGATAACCAACACTGGCAGTGACACATCCATACCCTCTGTGATTTCCTGCGGAGTCTTTCGTTTATCAATCCCCCGTCCGGGACGCTCATAATCCGGTCTGCCATACAGATAAAAGGAATCATCGATGAGCACATATTCATCTCTCAGAAGCGTAATCCCCGCTTTCTCCAGAAACTCATCCATCTCCGGGGTACTCTCTTTCTTTTCCTTACTGCCAAAGGTAAATCCCGCCAGAATCTTTTCCTGAATATCGTGGTTTCCGTAACATGCATACACACCATACTTTGAGCGGATCCCTCTCAATATCTCTGCCAGTTTTTCCGGATCATCCAGTGCCTCATATTCATTGTCAAAAATATCTCCTGCCACTACCACCAGATCCGGTTTCTGCTCATTGATCTTCTCTGTCATCTGCTCCATCTGCTTGCATCCAATATTATATCCCAGATGAAGATCTGCGACCAGAACCACATTTAACTCCTTCATATTTCCTGCCTTTTTATCAACAGAAATATTGTACTTCGTCGTATGTATATTTCCGGCACTGAGCACTCCGTAAATACTGACTGTTGAAATGATCACCGCACAGACAGCTCCCACAACAGCAGTTCCCATATTACTGAAAAGCAATTCTCTCCCCGGAAAGGCAAAATTTCTAAGAGGATATTTCAGTAACAGTCTCAATCCATCCGCGATTCCCAGAGTCATAAGTGTATACATCAAAACACCGAGCCAGTAATTACTCAGAAGCTTCATAAATCTCCTGAATCCTGATGCAGGTGCCATAAATGCGATCAGTATACTAAACACTACAAATAAATATACAAGTCCAATCCCCCTGCATACCCACACATTCTGAAAAACCGTATGCAGTACCTGAAACCAGTGCACGCTGCGAAGCAGGATATATACACACACCAACAGATAAAACGGTGCCAGATATATTGCAGCCATATAATATGTCTCCTTTCCAACTCTCATTGCCATAACAATTTTATTACTATAACAATTCCAGAAAATCATAACTGCTTCTTATTATACAAAAAAGAATCCTCAGCCGCCACTATAAGCTGCTGAAGATTCTATGAATTTTACTGTTCCATCTGTCTTCCCAGAAATCCGCTTGCCGTTCTGATGAGCATCTTCTCTGATTCACCCATCACATCCCTTTCATTCTTTCCCAGTAAAAGCACAGATCCTATTGTATCTCCTGCACTGATAATAGGCTGCATGATCTGGGAATACAAAGGTTCTCTCTGTTCCTGAGTCACAGGTATCCTGCTTCTGTCATTTCCGTTGGCAAACACAGAGCTTCTCTCCGTAATTGCATCTTCCAGAGCTTTGCTGATAGGTTTTCCCACATATTCCCTGCTTCCCTGTCCCGCAGCAGCCACCACCTGATCGTGATCTGTGATACACGCTACCATCCCGCTTGACTGCGCCAGCGCCTCTGCATATTCCTTTGCAAAAACATTCAGTTCTCCGATAGGGGAATACTTTTTCAGAATAATCTCCCCCTCCCGGTCAGTAAAAATCTCCAGTGGTGTCCCCTCTTTTATCCGCAGCGTTTTTCTGATCTCCTTAGGAATGACCACACGCCCCAGATCATCTATGCGCCGAACAATTCCTGTCGCTTTCATGCACTTTTCTTCCTCCTGTTTTTCCTTTTATCGAAGTTTACTGTCTTTGTACCTTCAGTTTCCATATCATGTGTTGTATGGTTATTATGTGGAAAAACAGGGAGAATATACATTTCTGTATTTACAAAAAATGCCATTTAACTGCAATCAAGCGGTTATTTCCCGGAAAGTAATTCCATCAGTTCCTCTTTTGTGAAGCTGCCTCCGTTAAGCCCTTCGCCCTCCAGGATCTGATCTGCCAGTTCACGTTTCTTTTCCTGCAGTTTCAAAATATTTTCTTCAATCGTATCCTTCACGATCAGCTTGTATACATTCACTACATTCTTCTGACCAATTCTGTGTGCTCTGTCCGTTGCCTGATTCTGCACTGCCAGATTCCACCATGGGTCAAAATGGATTACAATATCTGCTGCCGTCAGATTCAGACCGGTTCCTCCTGCCTTCAGAGAAATACAAAATACCTGTGTGTCATCTGTGTTAAAGTTCTCTACCATCTGTGCACGCTTCTCCTTACTTGTAGAACCAGTCAGCATATAGTAACTGATCTTCTCCTCTTCAAGGCGCTTCGCAAGATGGTCAAGCATTGTCGTAAACTGCGAAAACAACAGAATCTTATGTCCGCTCTCCACTGCATTACTGATCATATTCAGGCACATATCTACTTTGCAGAATCAGCTTTATAATCTGCAAAAATAAGAGACGGATCACAACAGATCTGCGCAATTTTGTCAGCTCTGCCAGAATTGTAATCTTTGAGGTCTTAAATTCTTCTTCGGACTGCTTATCCAGCATCAGCATCATCCGTTTCACATGTGCATCATAAAGCTTCTGCTGCTCTCCTGTTAGCTGTACAAACATATTCTCTTCCAGCTTATCCGGCAGATCTGTAAGCACTTCCTTCTTCAATCTTCGGAGTACAAACGGCCGGATCATTTTCTGCAGACGTTTCATTGCATCTTCATCTGAATTCTGAACTGCCGGAATTTCAACTTCTTCCCTGAACTTCTTATAACTGTAAAGGAAACCGGGCATCAGATAATCAAATATACTCCACAATTCACTCAGGCGGTTTTCCACCGGAGTTCCTGTAAGAGCCAGCCTGAAGTCTGCCTGAACCTCTTTTACTGCTTTCGCAGCCTGAGTGTTTGCATTCTTGATATACTGAGCTTCATCAATAATCTCACATCTGAACTTATATCCTTCATATTCGCTGATATCCCTTTTCAGCAAATCATAGGAAGTCAGAAGAATATCCTCAGAATCTGCTTCTGCCAGGATCTGTCTTCTCTCTGCTGCAGTCCCGGTCACCATCTTTGCTGTAAGCTCTGGTGCAAAACGTTGAATTTCACTGCTCCAGTTATACACCAATGATGCAGGAGCTATAATTAATGTATTTCTTTGCAGCTTTCCAGTTTGTCCATCTTTTCCATCAGCTTTCTGCGCCTCTGCTGCCTTGCACGCCTGTTCTACTGTCTCAATTTCACTCTGCATATTTAACATTGCAGTTTCTTTTACTGCTATATTTTCAATAACAGTATCCCTTCTTTCCAGAAATTCCGACAGTAGAAATGCAATCACCTGAAGCGTTTTTCCAAGCCCCATATCATCTGCAAGTATTCCGCCGAATCCATTATAATTCAATGTCTTAATCCACAGAAATCCCCGTTTCTGATACTCCCGCAGAACTTTATCCAGGCTCTCCGGCACCTCGAAATCATTGTCCTCAATGGTCTTCATATTTCTTACCAGTGACTTAAAAGATTTATCCTTCACTGCCGAAACAACCGGATTCTCTTTCAATTGTGCATCCAGATACAACGCGCGGTACTTCTGCACTTCAATCTTATCCTGCTTCATCTGCTTATCCGTCAGCTGAAGTCCTGCCCTGAGTTCTTCAACTGTATCCAGCCCCGAATCTGCTGCATTTACAAAAGCTCCGTTTTTCAGACGATAGAACTTTTTCTTCTTATTATATCTGGAAAGAATGTCAATCAGTTCTTCCCTTGAAATATCCCCGGCTGTCATACTAAGTTCCAGCAGATTTCCGCTCAGGGAAACACCTACTGTGACTTTCGGCGAATTCCGGACTTCAATCCGTTTCAGCGCATCAGAAATAAATACTTCCCCCACTGCCTGCAGTGCCAAAATTCCTTCTGTCAGAAATTCATATTCCATCTCTTCATCATCCGCAATTACCGCACACTGTTCAAATGGATTAAAAGCATTCGAATATTTATGGATCACATTTCTGACAACTGTTTCTCTATTCATATCCCTTGCTGCAATATCGTCCGTTGTATATAAAGAAAATTCCCTGTCTCCATACTTAACAGTCGCCTTACATGTAACCATATTTTCCTGCGGCGCATCCAGATAAAACCGAAACTCCGGTTCAACCATTCCATAATTTTCCGGATGAAATTCAACCATTTTGCATTTAAAAAACTTCTGGATCACCGGTAAAAGTTCCTGACAGAATGCCGGTACATCTTTATTTTCTATAAACGCTTTCTCACCGGAGATCAAAGACAAACTGTCCAGAAAATCCTTAACAGGTAAAAGCTCTTCTAAATTCTCAATATAAATCTTTTTATCATAAAAGCAAATTTTATACTGTTCCGTATTTGCTGCACACGTAAATTTGCTTACCTTCAGTTCAATTCCCTGCTTTGCACCTGTTATGGTCATTTTTCTTGGAAGATGTTCTCTGGTTATTTCCCAGGTTGTGTTTCTGGTTCCTATAGATTCTCCCTGCAATGTCTTTCCTTCCATCAAAAGCAAAAATTCTGCCAGTTCATTTCCTGACAGCTCCAGATGCCTTACCTTTTCCAGAGTTCCCATATAGTATCCATAATAGGAAGAGGATCTGTGAAATTGCCTGTTGTTGTCTGCCCATTTACAGATAAATTTCGCAAGCGGTCTGGATTCCTCGGCAAAGGATTCTATTGTATGGACAAACTGAAGATTTTTCCCATATTTATAATCATCCTGATTTGCTATATGAACATCAAAGGAAAATGCATCCTTCAGTACGTACATTTTATTAATTCCTATTTTAAATTCTACTGTAAATGTTCTTCCGTCAAAATTAAAATATGGTTCCAGCCTTACTTTTCCATAAGTGCTTCCCTGAATCAGTGGAAGAGACTTCGCAACTGCCTGCTTCTGCAATAATGAAGCCAATTCCGGCGTGGTATGCATCTGCACTCCTTTTCTGATCGTATGGGTCAGACCACCTTTTACAATTTTTTCTACAGATTGTCCGTAATCATAACTATCCATATCATTTTCATAATCATTATATTGCAGAAGAACCGCTACACAATGTTTACAAAGTCCACCATATTCTGCATATGCCCGACATTCACAATAGCAGGTATCAACTTCATCATTCTCTGTATCGATTGATACATCTACTTCATAGATATTTCTTCCACTGCCTTTTACAGATGCAACAATTTCATCAAACGCACCCATATTTTTTACATCCATATCCAAAACTTTTCCTGTTGCATAAAGTTCTGCACCTTTACTGTATGATGAAGAATTTGCCATATATCTGATCTGAGTTTTTGAAATCATATTTCTATACCTTTCCTGATACAATTAAAAACTTTTTGTATCATTTTCCCGGTTAAATCTGAGTAAAAAAGAACCCCTTCACCAGGCAGTATCAATCTCTGCTTAAAGTGAAGGGATTTCCTCATCCATCGTTATTTATTTTACACGATAACCTTCGCAACTGCAAGACCATAAACTTTAAGTTTATCGCTGCCATTGCCATAAATCCAGCTGATCTGGCCTTCCGGTGCAGGAATATTTACAGCCTCTGTTCCGAAATTCTGATAAATATAATACTTCTCATTTTCATTCTCTCTCACTGTAATCTCCAGTGCGTCTGGAATCTCTTCTTTGATTCCGCAGGAAACGCCGCTGTCTTTCAATACTTTTTCAAGGAAGTCTCCATAGAATTCTTTATCAGCATCTGCTGCCACATACCATGCCTTACCTTTGCCGTATTCATTCACTGTCAGGCAGGAATAGCCTTCATAGAAATCACTTCCGTAGGTCATTAAAGTACGTGCTCCGCGAAGCTCCACAAGGTCGCACAGATATTTACATGTATAAATCTTATCCAGTCCAAGTTCATTGCCAGCCACAGGAACAAAAGAATTTTCTTCCCAGTCATAAAGGCCGTCAATTTCTGTGCTTCTGATTCCCAGTACATCCATCAGTCCATGTGGTGTTCCTTCCAGATAACACCTGTCTGTATCATCTGCAATTCCGGACCAGTAACTTGTGATCAATGTACCGCCGTTTTCCACGAACGCACGAATCTTTTTGGCAAAACCTTCCTTGAACATATAAACCATTGGAAGAGCCAGTACTTTATATTTATCCAGTTCACAGGTCATATCGATCACATCCACATTGACGCCCTGCTTACGGAAACCTCTGTAGAATTTTAGCATTGCTTCCAGATAATGAAGCCCTTTATTTCTGGGTCCCTGGCTGTCCTCCATTGCCCACTGGCTGTCCCAGTCATAAAGCATGGCAACCGAGCTGTTCACAGTTGTTCCTGCCAGTTCTTTTAACTCTTTCAGAACTTCTCCAACCCTAGAAACTTCTTTAAACACTCTTGTATCATTTCCACCGTAATGATCGATCACTGCTCCGTGGAACTTCTCAGAAGCACCTCTGCTCTGGCGAATCTGGAAATAGAGAGCACCTTCTCCGCCATGTGCAATTGCCTGCATAGACTGTGCAAAAAGCATTCCCGGTTTCTTTAACTTGCTCACACTCTGCCAGTTTGTAGAAGTCGGGCAGGATTCCATCTGGAAGAACGGCTTTCCTTTCAGAGAACGCATCAGATCATGGCACATACCATTGTCATAAGCTGTATCGATCACTGCTTCTTTATGCCATGTCGGATAAGTATCCCAGGAAACCACATCAATCTCTTTTGCAATCTTAAAATAATCTAAACCACCAAAATAATGCATCAGATTAGCAGTAGTCGGAAGTGTGCTTCCTCCCTCTCTCAATGCTGCAATCTCATGATGAATGAAATCCGCTGTCTGATGAGTAACAAATCGTTTCCAGTCCAGATTCAGTGCATGAAGCTGTGTCTCACCAATCTTAGACGGACTCTCGATCTGGTCAAAGCTGTTATAAGTATGACTCCAGAAAGTGGTGCACCACTTATCATTCAGATTTTCAATAGTCTGATATTTCTCTTTCAGCCAGTTACGAAATGCTTTCTGGCACAGCGGACAATGACATTCTCCGCCATACTCATTGGAAATATGCCATAGAATCACACCCGGATGTGTGGCAACCTCCTGTGCTAGCTTTTTGTTAATAATATGTACCTTCTCTCTGTAAACAGGAGAAGTGTAACAATGATTATGTCTGAATCCAAATAACGCTCTGTGACGTGTTTCATCTACACGAAGTATCTCCGGATACTTGTCTGCCATCCATTTGGGTCTTGCACCTGACGGTGTAGCCAGGATTGTAGAAATACCTCTTTTATAAAGTTTATCAATGATCTCCTGCAGCCATCCAAAATGAAATACACCTTCTTCCGGCTCCAGTGTGGACCAGGAAAAAATCCCAAGGCTTACTACATTACAGCCAGACTCCTCCAGCATATCAATATCTTTTTCCAGAATATCCGGTCTCTTTAACCACTGTTCCGGGTTGTAATCACCGCCATGGAGCAGCTTATCCGTTCTAAAGTCCATACCTGTTCTCCTCTTAACTCTCTATTTTCAATCGTTTTCTTTTTCATTATCATATTTAAACTCTATCCAATTTCAAAACACTCTCTTCTCGCTGCTCATTACTTTTCTCAGTCAAAGCAGACGGGATTTGATTTCATTCTTCTTACAGAATATGTTTGCAATTACTCCAAGTTTGTTTGCGCAACCGATTGTTCATATTTTTAGTATATTCCTTTATATTAATAAAGTCAATTAGCCATTATTATCTAATTTCGAATCTCTTTTTTGTCATATCACACAATTCATGACTGCTTTTTCCATTTTTCAAACACACACACGAATCCTGCTTGCAGGATTCCTCCGCCTGTGGCGAGTCGCTTCAGCGACATAATTCCTCTCTTCCACAATGCGATCCTGCCCGGGAACTTTTTATGTTACAGAAACATTATGAAGTAATTTCCCATGAAAAAAAATCCTCTGATTATTGATTCTCCAATAATTACAGAGGATTTTTCATTTTTCTACTGTGTTGACTCACGCAGCATCACCTGATAATTCAGTGTCAACGTATCCTCCAAAGGCTTCTCCCCGAGGATGTTCAGTAATTTCGCACATGCCATCTTTCCCAGTCTTACCGTATCAAAGCGTATACTGGTAATCGGTGGATTATTATATTCCAGATTCTTACTGTCATACATACTGGCTATTTTTATTTCTGCAGGAACCGATATTTTCTTTTCCCTCAGACTGCTCAGACACATGCTGCAGATCACATCATCCATACAGACAATACCATCCGCGCCTTCTTCAAGCAGTCTCTTCACAGCATCAGATACTGCTGCCTGATTATCCGTATCCATGAAGATCAGATTTTCGTTAACAGAAACTCCCATTTCCTCATGTGCTTCCAGAAAACCCTGATATCTGCTTCCGGTAACATTGTAGGACTGATTTCCACCCAGAAGTGCCAGATTCCGAAAACCTTTCATCAACATAATACTTGTCAGTTCTTTTCCGGCTTCCTGGTTCTTGTTATCTACAAACGGAACTTCCGGATCTGAAGATGGGCCGATCAATATATATGGTTCCTTACAGTTCTTCAGATATTTCTGTACCTTGGAACTTACCACTGCTCTGCTTACAATGATCCCATCGACTTTTCGATTTGCCTCCAGTCTCTGTATCTGCGATACATCTGCTCCATCAATCATAGAAATAATAATATCATACTCATAGGAGGAAGCCATCTCACAGATTCCATTCATACAGTCTTTAAAAAAAAGAAACTCTGTGGCAACATAATCCTTCGGCATCAGCAGTGCAATATTATAAGTTTTACGCTGTGCCAACCCCTTTGCCACAACATTGGGTCTGTAATCATGTTCTTTTATAAATGCCCGTACTCTGTCTCTTGTAGCGTGACTGATTCTTCCCTTTCCTGAAATAGCACGTGATACCGTAGTCTTACTTACCCCAAGCTCCCGGGCGATATCTTCTATTGTATATATCTTCTTTTCTTCTGTTTCCATAAAATACCCCACTTTTTGCGCAACCACTTGATTATATTCTATAAAATAACAAAATACTCAAGCACTTACAAGTAACTTTTAAAGAAGATATACCGGCAGTTCCTCATTAATATGAACAGAACCTTTTGCTGTTTTTTTCTTTTCTTCTGTAACAGATATTGTTTCCGGTTTCTCTGCCTCTTTTGTGGATACAACGGGCTTCTTTACGGTTTTCCCGGCACCTGCATTTGCTGCACGCCGAATACTCTCCCTGCCTACTGACATAATTCCATGACCTCCTCTGCCAATCTCGTATATTCCCTGGCACTTCTGCTTGATTTTTTATATTCCACAACCGGAATACTGTTATCCTGTGACCATTCTACAGAGCTGTCCACTCTGATGATCTGCTCAAATACATGAATATCCTCAAGTTCATGCAGTGTTTCCATTGTCTGTTTATAATAACTCTTTCTTGTATCTACCTTTGTCACTGCAATTCCGGCAACTTCCAGTTCCGGAGTAATCTGCTTTACTTCATTAAGAAATTCAAACATATTCGCAAGTCCGAACATTCCCCATGGACTTGCCTCAACAGGAATAATTACCCGGTCTGATGCACAAAGGATATTCATCACCCAACCACCCAGCGTAGGAGGTGCATCAATCAGAATATAGTCATAATTTCCTGCATCCTTTATCTTCTGAATGCATTTTCGCAGGATAAATTCTCTCTGCCATTTTGTAAAAAGTTCATATTCTATAGAACTCATCAATGTAGACGATGGTATCAGATCCAGATTTTCGTAGGGAGTATGTACCACATAACCGCTGAGCTCTTCCTGTTTTCCGATTGCGCAATACAGATTCTTCTCTCCTTTCGCCTGCTCCAGCACCCAGTTCTCCGGAAAAAAGCAAGAGAAAGATTTAACTGCATATCTCCATCGATCAGAAGAACCTTTTTCCCTGCCTGAGCCATCGCCGCTCCAAGGTTTGAACAGGTTGTGGTTTTTCCACTTCCACCCTTATTATTTGTAAAACATATCGTTATGGTTTTTCCCATGGAACTGTCTCCTTTACCACTTACTTTACTTGTATTATAGGAGATTTATCATATAGATTCAACTGTTTTCCTCATCTTCACAACCCTGTAACTCATTTGCATTGCCGGACAAACATTTCTTTGATTCCCAAATAAGCCCTTGATTTTTTGTTTTTTGTGCTATAGTATTTATATACTTGATATGTAGTTTTTAAAACTATGTTATATTGTTTTCATTATATTTATCTGAATGAATGGAGGCGTTTTTATGAAATTTAAATTAAAAGATCCCGGAAGTGCGATCACTCATGGTATTGCCCTTCTTCTCGCTGCAGTCGGAGCAGTTCCTCTTATTATCAAGGCAGCGCGTTCTTATGATGTGCTCCATATTGTTGCTTTAAGTATTTTTATCCTTACCATGGTTCTGCTCTATGCAGCCAGTACCATTTACCATTCTGTAGATTCTACAGAGAAGGTCAATCGACGGCTGCGAAAAATGGATCACATGATGATTTTTGTGATGATCGCCGGAAGCTATACTCCTGTATGCCTGATCGTTCTTCATAACCGCATTGGATATATTCTGTGCGCGCTGGTATGGAGTATTGCAGTCCTCGGCATTATCTTAAAGGGCTGTTGGATTACCTGTCCCAAATGGTTGTCCTCTGTACTGTATATCGCCATGGGCTGGCTGTGTGTACTGGCATTTGTTCCAATCTTCCATGCACTCCCACGTGCAGGATTTGACTGGCTTCTTGCAGGCGGAATCATTTATACCATCGGTGGTGTGATCTATGCATTAAAAGTTCCGCTTTTTAATTCCAGACATAAGAATTTTGGTTCCCATGAGATCTTTCACATCTTTGTTATGCTTGGAAGTGCCTGCCATTTCATTGTCATGTACTTTTTTGTTGCTCCACTACCTGTATAACCGTCAATTTGCCAATAAACAAAACAAGGGGTTGCAGCACCGGATTTTTTCCGGTGCTACAACCCCTTAACAATACAATTTTCTCTGCTGCAGCATAATCCCTGCAGGAAAGCTTTTATATTACACAGCTACTCTTCTTTCCGGATACAATCCATAGGATCCATATCCCACGCCAAAATATCCATAATAGCTCTTCGCCTCTGCGAACAGCGGATCATATACTCTGCCTCCGATTTCAGCCCAGCAATGACCGCTTCCGTCAGTTGCCGTTGTATCTACGCAGACATAAACATTCTTATATCCAAGAGCCTTTGCAAGATAGGCAAACGAACAGGCATCTGAGAAACAGTCCCCGCCTTTTCCGCTCAGTATCAGATAATCGTTTGCATATAACGCAGGCCATGCAGTCTGATTATAAAATATTCTTCTGGTATCGTAATAATGCTGATACATTACCCATCTGAAACAGGTTTCAAATTTCTCACTTTTTGACATACTCGGTTTTGTAATCTTGCTGACAACATCCTTTGCTCTCTGCAAAGTCTCATACTCATACGCTTTGGTGGAATTCATTTTCTTTCCATTTGGATAATAAATCGTCTTTCCTTTTTTCCAGGCTTCCAGAATTCCCTTTTCTGTACAATAATAAATTGTATTTCCAACTTTAACTGTTTTCGTTCTCAGAACACCCTTGTCACTGAAATAGTAATATTTTCCGCTGATTTTCTTAACGCCACTGTAACGTATTCCATTGGAACCAAAATAATATTTCTTGTTATTGTATTTGATCCATCCGGTTTTCATAAATCCTTTTGGACTGAAATAATAAACTTCACCATGGATTTTACGCATTCCTGTAAGATACTGTCCATCTTTAAAATATTTCTTATTTTTTGTTCCATACTCACACCAGCCATTTTTCACCTCCGGTATGGGTGTTGGTGCAGGTGTCTCGATTGGTGTTACATCCGGAGCCGGTGTTTCAATCGGGATCGGTGTTACAGTAACATCCGGTACTTCTGCTGCCATGGCCGGAACACTGCCCATCACACATACTGCGCATACTGCAAGCCATTTTGTCATCTTTTTCATTTTCTCTTATCCTCCTTATCTGACGGGTTCAGAAGCTCAGCAACTCCAGTTTTTTATTTCTGGTAAATTGTTTAATCTCATATTCACGTCTCATCGCTTCTTCTTTTGTTGAAAATCCTTCATAATATACAAGTGTAACCGGTCTTTTGGTCCTTGTATATTTCGCGCCGTTCTTTCCCTCGTTGTGTGCTTTCATACGTTTCTGCAGACAGTTTGTCCACCCTGTATAAAGAGTCCCATCTGCACATTTAACAATGTAAGTATAATTCATCATAATCACCCGACAGTCATATATTATAATCAAGCAACTGTCTTATTGTCTGGAATTGCATTATTTGAAATTTTTTATAATTTATGTAAAGGACAACTGCTATCTTTTGCGGTCGTCCCTGTTTCTATAATAAACAGTCGGTTTAAAACACGTATATCATCCGGACACATATTCTTTCTGACAGCCAGATCTCTCAGCACCAGAAATACCAATATGTCAAAAAAGCAGGCAGGGAAACCGACTGCGGATTTTCTTTCCCACCTGCTTTATTATACGTTTATTTTCTTATTTTGTGAATATCATTTTTCGAAGATTCCAGAGATTTCCCCTGAATTTTCCGCCTTTTACCTTTAGCTGCAGATCTTCACGATCCGGATAATATCTGGTTGAGAATACAATCTCTCCATCATTCAGATAAAGTTCCACTGCAGAAGTATCTGCAAGAATCCGGATATTGTTCAGTTCACTGACTTTCGCTTTCCGCTTATTTCTTCCTGCACCCGCAATTTCAGAAAATCCAATCTCCGCAATTTCATTTTCATATTTAAAGAGCATCTGTCCGCCCATACTGATCTGAAAACTTCTGTCTGTCACTGCAATATCTTCAATTAACAGATCAAAACCTTCATTTACTTCTACACGAACCTCAACAATTGATTTTTCATCATCAAGAATTGTTTTCTCTTTTCGGAGTCTCTCCAGTTCTTTTGCCGGATACTGGAATATTTTTCCATCCTTTACCCTCAGTTCCCGCGGTACGGTAAGACAATGCTGCCAGCCTTCATCAATGGTTTTATTGGTATATTCCTCCTCTGCATCCGGCATTCCCATCCATCCTATCAGAAGTCGCCTTCCGCTGTTATCTGTAAAGGTCTGTGGAGCATAAAAGTCAAATCCCATATCCCACTCACGAAAGTCTCTTTCATCTACAGAGCCATCCTCTTTTACCGGAAAATAGCCTGACTGATAGATATTCTGAAAACGAAATTCTTCCCTCTTCAAGCCCTGTGGTGATACAGACAGAAATTTCTTCCCGTCCAGTTCGAAATAGTCCGGGCATTCCCACATATAGCCAAAAGCTTCCGGTGTGGTTATTATATGTTTAAATTTCCATTCTTTCAGATTTTCTGATTCATAAACCAGAACTGCACCTTTATCTCCCTTAAGACGTCCGCCAAGAACCATAAAATACCTGTCGTTTTCTTTCCAGACTTTCGGGTCTCTGATATGACAGGTAAACTCTTCCGGATATTTTTCAAAAGAAATTATCTCTTCTTTATCTCCGAAATGAATTCCGTCCTCACTTTCTACATGAAGCGTACTGGTCTCACGTCCTTCATTAATATAATCATAATCACCGTCAATCTTTACATTCCCGGTGAAAAACAAATGAAGTTTTTCACTCTCTGCCAATGCAGATCCGGAATAGACACCATGACAGTCATAAGGAGAATCCGGATAAAGAGCTGTCCCTTCGTATTTCCAGTCTACCAGATCTTCGCTTGTATAATGTCCCCAGAATTTCAGTCCACCTTCCACATCAAAGGGAGCGTATTGAAAAAACACATGATATTTGCCTTTATACCAGCATAGTCCATTCGGATCATTGAGCCATCCGACCGGCGGCATCAGATGATGTCCAAGCCGGAATCTTCCTTCTGTCAGATCTGCGTTCTTTTCAATTACTTTTATATTTCTTTCAAGAACTTTAGTTAGCGTACTCATTTCACAATCTCCAATACTTTATCTGATGGTGTTACCGAATCTTCCGACAGAATTTTCACATCTTTATAATCATCCGAATTCGTCACAATAAGAGGAGTCGTCACATCGTATCCTGCTGCCTTAACTTTCTCCATATCAAAGGAAACCAGAAGCTGGCCTTTCTTTACGTGATCTCCATTCTTTACATGAGATGTAAAATATTTTCCATTCAATTCCACTGTATTGATCCCGATATGGATCAGAAGCTCCATACCACTTTCCGTACTTAAACCAACTGCATGCTTTGTATCAAAAACAGTCTCAACCACAGCATCACATGGAGCAACAACTTCACCCTTCGATGGAATTACGGCAATTCTTTTCCAAGTACTTCCGAAGCAAATGTAGCGTCATTTACCTGGGAAAGCAAAATCGTAGTTCCTTCTGATACACTATAAAGCACAGAATCATCTGCATTGCTTTTTTCTGTTGTTGATTTATCTCCCACAGCTTCAACACTTTCTGTCTTTTCAGAAACATTAGTGTCCTTATATCCAAACAACCAGGTAAGTACAAAGGCAGCACCAAATGCAATCACAAACATAAGAATATAAGAAACCGGATTATTCAGACAAAGAAGAATTCCAAAAATACCGGTTACGCCAGTTCCCGTAGCCCCCAGTCCTGTAACAGATGCAAACAGTGCACCAAATGCACCACCAATACATCCCATCACAAATGGTTTTCCAAAGCGAAGGTTAACACCAAAGATCGCAGGTTCAGTAATTCCCATACAGGCACTTAATGCAGACGGAACTGCCATTGATTTAATCTTCTGATCCTTTGTCTTAAGTGCTACTGCAAGAGTGGCTCCACCCTGTGCAATATTCGCTGCAGAAGCAAGAGGCAGCCAGTAAGTAACTCCAAATTTAGACAACTGTCCAAGATCAATGATCGTGTACATATGGTGAACACCGGCAACCACCGTCGGTGCATAAAACGCACCCATAATAAAACTTCCGATACCAAATGGCAATGCGATCAGCCACTGAATCCCATTCAGAAGTCCGTTCTCAACAGTGACAAAGATAGGTCCGATAATGGATAATGTCAGATATCCTGTTACAAAGACACTTACAAGCGGAGTAACAAACAGATCAAACATTGCCGGCACTATTTTGTGAAGTCTCTTCTCAATCTGAGCCAGTACCCATACTGCAATGATAACCGGAATTACATGCCCCTGATATCCGACCATATCAATAGAGTAAAGTCCAAACCATACTTTCTGAGTTGCTTTAACACCTTCTGTGGCAACTGTCCATGCATTCTGGAGATTCGGATGAATCATGATCATACCGATAACTGCACCCAGATACGGGTTTGCACCAAACACTTTAGCACCGCTGTATGCGATGAGGATTGGCAGGAACGTATATGCCGTATTACTGAAAAGCTGTGCAAATGTATAAATAGAACCGCTGGTATCAATATTCAAAAATCCATTGTTTACCATGAAGTTCAGTGCTTCCATAATTCCCATCAGGAAACCGCTTGCAACAATTGCAGGAATAATCGGCACAAAAATATCTCCAAGTGTCTTGATCAGTCTCTGCACCGGATTTGCCCTGGAAGCCGCAACTTTTTTCAGCTCTTCTTTACTGCTCTCAGAAACTCCTGCAATCCGGATGAACTCATCATATACTTTATTAACTATACCTGTTCCCAGAATGATCTGCATCTGTCCCTGCGCAAAGAAAACACCTTTTACACCTTCAATGTTCTCAACATATTCCTTATCAGCTTTGAATTATCACTGATAACCAGGCGAAGACGTGTGGCACAATGAGCTGCGGAAATAATATTTTCTTTTTTACCAATATGGTCATATATCTCCTGTGCTGTTTTTCTGTAATCCATAATATCCTCCTTTTATGGAATCGTTCTCATATAAATGTACACTTTGAAATTCTCACATATTCAACAAATTTCACTTGTTAATCTTATAAAAATACCTTTTAACCTTAATATCATCTTATACCATTCCAAATTTACTCTGATATCTGATTATAATTCAGCAGATATCTTGCACTCTCACGATATTTCTTATCTGATCACCAATATGTATTTCCTATGGATTGTATGTACTTTTATGGAATCGTTCTCATATATGCTATTATATCTGGGCGTTTTTTATTTGTAAATATGTAACATATCACAAATATTATATCCATTTTTTATATATTATTTCCAAAACACTCCCTTTAATATATGTAAATCCAATTATCCGGAAAAAAAGAACTCTGATGATTGCCTCAGAGTTCCTCTTTCATGTTCAGTCATATATTTCGGTGAGACTCTCTGAGTACCACCTTACATCCCATTTTTATTTCTTTATGTACAGATGTTGTTTCCTTAGATTCTATCAAATCTACCAGCACTTTTGCTGATTCCATTCCACTTGTCTTATAAAAAAATGTACAGTAGTCAGCTTTGGTTCTATGATCTTTCCCAGAAAACTGTCTCCCATTCCGGCAATCTGAACCTGTTGAGGAATCTGATATCCGTTCTCCTTCAGCCAATTTGCCGCTCCAACTGCCATGGTATCTGTTGCACAGATCAATGTATCTACATCGGGATGCTCCGTAAAAAGTTCTTTCGCTTTCTCATATCCTGACTCTAATGTGAAATTTCCGCATTTTACACATCCACTTTCCAATGTGATCTGATTTTCTCCAAGAACCTTCTCCACACCTGATTTTCGCTGCCTGCCAACTGCCTCATCTTTATCCGTAACTGTAATATATCCAAACTTCTTTCCTGTCTTCACCATCTGTTCAGTAAGATTTACAGCAGCCTTATAATCGTCCTGAAAAATACATGGATAACCATCCAGCTGTTGTCCAAGTAAAACAATCGGAACTTTAAATCCCTTCATCATTTCCCTGTGCTGTTTTGTCAATATGGTGGCAATAAAAATAACACCATCGACCTGATTATCCCTAAACAGCGAAAGATATTTCAATTCTTCTTCAACACTGTTATTTGTATTTGCCAGTATCAGCTGATATCCTTTTTGGTAAGTATGTCACTGATTCCGGCAACTTCCCGGCTGATCGTATTGGAATCTATCTTTGGCAGAATTACTCCGACCAGTTTTGTCTTCTTAGTACGCAGCCTCTGCGCCTGTGAAGAAGGCTGATACCCGGTTTCTTCAATAACTCTGCTGATATTTTTTTCTTTTCCTCACTGACATAACCATTGTTCAGATACCTAGATACGGTAGCTCTGGAGACCCCTGCCAGTTTGGCAATCTCATTAATATTCATATAAAAAGCTCCTCTTTCATGCTGTCTATATAATTTCCGAAAGTATTTTTATAACCAGCAGTATTTTATGATGCTAGTGTGCCCCTAACCTGATATCCACGAATTGTTAACTGCTGAATCACTACATATTTTGTATTATACTACACATATCATTTCTGTTGCAAATATCAAAGTACTGTTTATACGTTACTGTCTCGGCCCTATACCAAATTAAGGGCTGCCGATCTACGGCAGCCCTGTTTTTTTCTTCTATTTCATTATGGAAGATATTCAATCGGATCTATTGGTTCTCCATCCTTTTTCATTGCAAAATAAAGATTGGTTCCTTCTGTGCTGTAATATTTTGTAGGCTGTGCAATATATCCTATCGTCGTTCCCTTTTTAATTGTATCTCCTTCTGACACTGTCAGATCTGTAAGCTGTCCATAAACAGCCTGATATCCATTTCCAAGTTCCATTGTCAGTGTAGTACCCGTCTGCGCATTCTGCTCTATAGAATAAACCTTGCCATTAACAGCAGCTACCACAGGTGCTCCCTCTACTGCACCGACAGCAATAGCCGGACTCAATTTATACTGATCAAGCGTCGGAAAATAAGTAGTCTGATCCATACTGTAATCAAGGAGAACATTTCCATTCACCGGCCACTCCATTAATGTATCTTCCGAAAAATTTACTGTCGCAAGATTCAGGGCCGATGCCGAAACATCTGTTGCTTCATCTGCCTGATCTTCTGATATCGTCTGGGATTTCATATTTGCATTTACTGATGATTCTTCTGCTTGCTGAGAATTTACAGCATTGTCAGTCTTATCCACATCTGCAGTATTATCTGATTCATTATTATCCACAGTATTCTGAGCTGTTTCCCCATACATTCCTTGTTTTTGGAATGTAACCTTTGTATCATCCAAATCTTCCCCGTCATCGGATATCCACTGATTTTCTGACTCCACATGATTCGTTCCTGCATCTTCACTCAATTGTTCTTCCGTATCCTGTGTACTTTCACCGACATTTTCTGTTTTTTCTTCAGGAGTTTTCTCTTTGACCGGGGAGGTACCTAACTGATAAACTGTAATTCCCAATGCTGCTACAGCGGCCAGTCCAACGGAATTGGCAATGATTCTTGTCACTTTGTTATTCATCATATTCCTTTCACCTCTGTTTTCATCTTCATATCTATAGGGTGTCCAGAATATTCGTATCTATTCAGCAATTTACAGATTTTATGTTCAGCACATCCATCTCAGGAAAATAATATTGTAAGATCTCTTTTGCATTCGCAGACTCCTTTGCCATCTCATTCCCTCCATATTGTGAGAATCCTAATCCATGACCTTTTCCTCTACATAAAAATCGTATTTCCTTTCCAGACTTCTGAATTGTAAAATTTGAGGACGTGAGTCCCATTCCTTTTCTGAATGCCTCGCCTTCCAACACTTTCCCGTCAGCCAGAATTTCTGTAACATAACCGGCACTGTCCCTGGATTTTATTTCAATTCTTTCCGGAAGGATATTTTTATTTATGTATACACTATTCAAATAATCTTTTGCATTTTTATCCACAAGACTGTGTACGGATCTGAGATACGAATCATCTTCGTTGTGGAAAACTTCCATTCCATCTCTTGTCTGTCCTGCACTTAATTCATGATAGGGAACTAACTTTAATTCTTTATTCCATACAATGACTTTTCCTTCTGTTTCTGTTACTGCTTTTTCGTACTTATTCTGTAAAATTACACAAGCCAGGGATTTCCCCTCCATCTCTTCCTTTATCTGACATAAAGTTATTGCCAGATTTTTCTCCTCTTTCATTGTCCGGTAAAAATTTGATCTTGCTATGATTGTTTGTGCTTTTATAGTCTCAAGTTCATATTTGTCTTCAATCTGCGATGAAACGATCACCGGCAGAAGCATTTCCACATTAAATTTTTATTGATCAATGTAGTGTTGGCACCATTAAAAATAATTGTAACTA
>ENA-OQIC01000340-OQIC01000340.1-human-gut-metagenome-genome-assembly--contig:-NODE-340-length-20991-cov-1.843750_pt1 | contig 20991 bp, 22 predicted proteins | sample MGYA00242572_ERZ504736 | MGnify/ENA primary metagenome ERZ504736 (study PRJEB26092, sample SAMD00036201) | human gut metagenome | host: Homo sapiens | study: EMG produced TPA metagenomics assembly of...
AGGGGGATGGTTAAAGGGACGTTTATGCTTTTTCGTGCGGATAGAATCTTTCCGCTTCAGCATGATGACCAATCCTAACAGGATTAATCCTAACGGCCAATATACACGTAAAAAATCGTTCGTGATCCAATTTAACTGCGGGAAAAGGAAATAGACTCCCACGCCCACGAGGAGCATACCTCCTACCGGATTACGGTGGAAAATCGTAAAGATGCCCGACACGACAAGCAGCATCGGCCAAGATACAAGCAAGTCAAATAAGGATGGATCTATCATTCCTAGATTCCGCAGTAAAATAATATACCGACAATGATAAATAAGGTAGCGATCAGATACCCGTTTGTCCTCTTCTCTTTAAAATTGATGTCATAATCTTTCATATCCATAAGTTCAATTTTTTTGTTTTTTATCAAATGTACGGGTTCGTCATTCTATACACAAGTAAATACCGCTGATTTCTATACGAGTATCGGTAAATAACCGAATAATCCCGATTAAAAAAGCCTTTAGTTTGTAAGAAACGTGAATTTGACACCAAAACTTGATAAAAAAACTAGTTTGATAAGATTAGTTGATAATTAAGGAATATCTTTGTCTTTACAACTGCAATAGAGGAATGTAGGGAATGATACGAAATATTATAAATTTAAAGGCAATAATACTTTATTTTGGATTGATTTTATGCTTGATAGCCGGTATGCCGACTCCGGCTTATGGGAGTTCTTCATATCCGGTCAAGGAGGAATCGTATGTATTGGTGATAAATTCATATGTGGATGGCGAACGTTGGTCTGGTAATTTATTAAACATGATCTCGAAGTTCGCTACCCCGGAGGAGTACACTCTCCGGATAGATCATATAAGCGTGATGTTGGTTGATACGCCAGAGAAATTAAAAGAGAAACAAGAGGTCTTCTTTGAAGCTAACAAGAAGAAGCCGGATGGAATTATCTACTTAGGCGTAAATGGATGGGCTTTTATGCGGGATAAGATCCGGGAGAAATGGGGGGATATTCCCACTCTGGTCTGTTCGGAGACGGGGGAAATGGCAGAAAATGAATGTTATTTTAATCAGAGGCATTCCTCTGATAGGGTGATTCCTTTACAAGAGGCGGTTAAGGGGTATAACGCTACGGGATTGGTTATCCCTTATTATGTTAAAGGTTCGATCGACTTGGTGAAGGAATTAATCCCGGGTTTGAAACGTCTGATTTTCATATCCGACAGACGTTATGTTTCCACATGGCTCCGGGATGAGATGGAGAAACATATGGAAACTTCTTTCCCTGAGGGGAAAGTGGATTTTTATACGGAGGGTTCTTGCTCCATGGATAGTTTATTGGCGGTTCTGTCGGAGAAAGATCCGCATCGAGCGACAGCGTGATGTATTACTCGTGGATTACCGAGAAACCTTTCTTGAATCACTCGTTATTATATAGTACTTTATATCAAGGTATAAACGGTATTTCTAGGCATCCTGTTTTTTCTTTATATGATATGGGTGTGGAAGAAGGATATACGATTGGTGGATATTATAATAGCGCTAAAACGATTGAGACTGCTCTAATCCCCTTGCTACAACAAGTTTATAACGGTGAAGATATGGGCAAGATCCCGGTTTCAACGGTGGATGATCCTCATAAATACTTGAATTATGTTTCGTTGATAAGTGCGATATCTAATGAAGATAATTTCCCGCGTGATGCGATCTACTTGAATGCGCCTCCCTCTTTCTTGGAAAAATATTGGATGCAACTGTTAGGCTTTCTGATATTCTTTCTGGTAGTCGTGTTTTTAGCGTGGCATTACGTGTATCGTTCTAAGCAAAAGATGAAGGAAGTGGAGTTGAGGCTATTATCCGTTACCGTGATTTATTTAATAATATGCCATTGCCTTATATACGGCAGCGGCTGATTCGGGAAGGTACGCAATCGATGTGCAGGTTTGGATGTAAACCATGCTTTCGAAGGAAAAATCGCTCCTAAAGATTTCGTGGTAAATAAGCATGGAAAAGAGATCGCTAATTTAATTGGGGGAAGTTATCCTTTGCTTCTATCGGCTGTACCTACAGTTCTGGAGAGTGGGAAATCCTTTACTTGTGAGTATTATTTTGAGCCGACAGGGCTTTACTATACGATTATCATCATGCCTACCTCGGAAGAGAATGTGGTTGATGCGTTTTTTTATTGATATTACGGATATCCATAAATTCCAGACGCATTTGAAAGCCATGAATCATAAGCTGGCTATGGCGTTAGAGGCGGCAGATCTTTTACCGTGGCGATATAATCTGGCTGAAGGGAAGATTATCTATGAGTCGAAGTACATCCGGGAGATAATATAGAGACAGCGGAGGTGCATACCCATGAGGTTTCGTTGAAGGAATATTTCAGCAAGATACACCCGTCTTTCAGGGCTTGCGTGGAAAAGGCTTTCGATGATTTGTGTAATGGGAAAATAAAGAAAGTACGAAAAGAATATTGTCTGGAGCGGTTGATTCCGGGAGAAGATCGCCATGAGTGGGAGGAGATACAGGTAATGGCCGAATATGATGCTTCCGGTAAACCGAAAGCGTTGATCGGGTCTACGATATCTATTACCGAGCGTAAGCAATTGGAACATGACCTTCGAATGGCTAGGGATAAGGCGGAAGAGTCGAATAAATTGAAATCAGCGTTTTTAGCAATATGAGCCATGAGATACGTACACCGTTAAATGCGATCGTAGGTTTCTCTAATATCCTTGCCTCGACCGATGACCTTGAGGATAAGAAGGAATTCGCTGATATTATCGAGAATAATAATTCCCTATTGTTGCAGTTGATAAACGATATCTTGGATTTGTCAAAGATTGAGGCGGGTACCTTGGAGTTTACTTATGACTATGTGGATATTAACGCTGTATTGAGGGATTTGGAGCAATCGGCTCATTTGAAGAATAAGAATCCGGATGTACAGATCTCATTTAAGGATTATCTGGAGCCTTGCGTGATTTATACGGATCGAAATCGTCTGTCTCAACTGATGATCAATCTGTTGAACAATGCCATGAAATTTACGCAGGCAGGATCGATCTTATTTGGCTATAAACTGCGGGATGATAATACGTTGTGGTTCTATGTAGAGGATACGGGCTGCGGAATCCCGGAGAATAAACGGAAAGATATTTTCGGACGTTTTGTGAAACTGAATACTTTCGCTCAAGGAACAGGATTGGGTTTAAGCATCTGTGAGATGATTGTTACCCAGATGAAAGGAACGATAGGGTTGATTCCGTGGAAGGGAAAGGCTCTAGGTTCTGGTTTACATTGCCTTTTCAGCCGAAGAAAGAATTATTGCCTAATGAAGAGCAGAAGCCTGTTACTTTGGAGAAGATCGCCCGAAGTGAGGTTACGATCTTGATCGCTGAGGATAATTCCAGTAATTATCGCCTGTTTGAGTCTATATTGAAACCTGAATATAAATTGATTCATGCATGGAATGGAAAGGAGGCTGTGGAGCTATTTCATCAGCACAAACCGCAGTTGATCTTGATGGATATAAAGATGCCGGTCATGGATGGATACGAGGCTACCGCAGAGATTCGTAAGGTTTCTGCTAGCGTGCCTATTATTGCGGTGACGGCTTATGCTTTCGCCCAAGATGAGCAACGGATCATTAATAGTGGATTTGATGCCTATACGGCGAAACCGATTAATGGGAAGATCTTAAAAGACAAGATATCAACTTTATTGACGCATCGGATTATTCTGATGTAATCGAAGGGCTTTGCGGGAAGCAGACCTTATAAAACAATTAAAGCCTGTCTCACGACAAGCCCTAACCAAACTTTGTTAACCTTAAATCTAATACTATTATGAAAAACCACGATGCAAATATACGGAGTTACTGTTATTTGTCAATGGTTTAAGTGCTAAATTGTGTTTTGTAACATGTAATAAAATCTAATAGGAACTTATGCCTCATTGAAATCTTTCGATAGAGTCGCATATATTCTTTATACCTCCCTCTTTTTGGATCATCTCGCCTATATGAGCGGGCATTTTCTTATAAAGCGGATTGGTGACCAGATCACAAACCTTGCGTTCGATCTCCTGCTCGCTCGCTTTCGCTATCTTAACCCCTTCCGGCCCTAACCCTAATTGGTGGATTCGATAGGACCAATAGGGTTGATCGATAATCAACGGAGTGATTAATTGGGGCTTTCCCGCCCTTCCTACGCTATGGGTCGTGCCGCAACCTCCATGATGGATAACGCCGTCGCAGTGCGGGAATATCAAATTATGCGGAACCGGCTGCTTCATTAAGAATAAATGTTTATCCGCTTGTAAGGTGATTCCTGTCTTTGCCCAACCGGAACCGATGATGAGCCGATAATCATGTTTCTTGCAAATATCGACCAAGGCTTTGCTGAAACGGTTACCATCCTTGGAACTACAACTCCCGAGGGTAAAAAAGATAATAGGGCTTTGAGCGCTGTCGACGAATGATATCATTTCCTCGTAAGCCTTCTCATCATATTGAAAAGTGTCATTGAAGCAATAGCCTCCGATCGACCATTCGAACGTCCAGTCCGGATCTACGTTTCCTAGGTGCTGGCTGAAAAGCAAGTAATTATATGAACGCTCTCCCGCGTGATAGCCAAAATTGCGGATCGGAGCGAGTCCGTATTTAGCCCGGTTCTTGTTGATCGTGTCTTTGACCATGAAATTGGTCATCCGGTTCATCAACTTCCATAGGATGGCAGGGGTGATGATCGGGTTGGGTTTGGGAAATGGCAATACGGCCGGGGGAATCTTCTTACCCGGCAAGAACGGGGCGTAGGCGGTACGTATCAAGGGCTTCTTGCAATACTCGGCGATACTTGCGACAGCAAATTCCGAGTTGGTCGATACTAAAATATCATGCTCTTTTAGTAGGGGAATCAATTGATCGAACTGTTTATCGATCACGTTCCTCATCCATTTAAGGAATGGCCGGAATTTATGTGAGTTTTGCGCTGCGCTATCGATCATGCCGCCGATATCGTCAAACTGCTGCAATACGTATTTAAATCCGTAGGGTTTAACGGTCTCCTCGAATATTTGAGGGAGATTGATGGTCACCTTATGGCCACGTCTTTCCAATTCGGCCGCTATGGCCAAATAAGGAAGGACGTCGCCTTGTGAGCCTCTGGTTACTAATAGTATTTTCATGCTACGTTTATTTATGGGCTATGAGGGTCTTGTTCACCGGATATTCAGTTGACGCAAACGCTCGATGTCCAGATGGTATTTGGCTTCCATCGTTTGTAGTTTCTGCTCATTGATGGCTAGGGATGATTCAATCGTTTCGTTTCCCGGTATCCTTTATATACGGAGCGAATCATCTTACGTGGATTGAAAATGACGGATGAGGTGATCCAGCAGCCGTGCGTACACCAACAGTTGGCTTTATACCCATGTCCGATAGCGGCTATTTCCTGTTTCATCGCTTCGCTATTCATCACTTTACTTATATCGCAACCATACTCTTTTATATTTCCGAGCGGTTTCCGTAGCTCGCAGGCACGAAAACGTCCGTCGTAGTCGATTACCAAGGTAGTCTCTCCGGCCGTACAATCCATCCCCCAAGGGTCGGGTGATCTATGTTGCTGGCACGCACATTATATAAGGTACGTATAAGGCCGAGATAGAAGAAGCGTGTGATCGGTTTCCTTAAGCCGGTGGTATCCGCTACCATCCGATCCGCATAAGCAGAATAGATAGGGGATATGTCGTCTTGTATTTTGCGTAGCGTTGACTCGGTTAGGATTTTCACGCCATCGTCACGGGTCATGCCTCTGGCGGCCTCAATCGTATGCGTGGAGGTGCGGAAACGTCCGTATACCCAAGTCATGAAGTCTTCTACCTGGTCTATATTGTATTTCGTGATAACGGTTGCTATATTTTTCAGGACCTTGCCGTCGTCTCCGAAATTCTCCTGTATCTTACGCAGGGTTTCCAAGGCCTTATAGAAGTTTCCCGGTACGCCTCTCTGTGTATCGTGGGTCGTACCGAAACCATCCAAGGAAAGGCTTACGTTAATATTACAATCCGGGCAGTTCTGGCGGAACCGTTTTACCCATTCGACGATCCGGCTGGTTTTAAGCCGTTCGTAGGGATGTTCACATCTTTGATATGGTTGTTTTTGTAGAATAACTCCAATATTTCCGGTAGATCCTCACGCAGGGTAGGCTCACCTCCGGATATCCATAATCGGTTGAATTGCCCGGCGGTTTCTGATATCTTCTTGATTTCATCGAAAGTGAGGTCGGGTTGCTTCTTATCCATTTCTTGGGCATAGAAACACATCGCGCATTTGGCGTTGCATCGGCCTGTTACGAAAAGGAAGATCGACTCGAGTTTTCTTTCCGTGCTCATTGCCTGAAAGACTGGTGGTTCGTTTTTTGTCCATTTTATTTTTGTTTTACCATTTGTCTTATCTGGCGCATGATTTTTTCCTTGTGTTTGATCAACACCCGGAGAAAATAACATAAGAAGCCAAATAAAATACTTATTAGCATATACTATATGATCTTTAAAGGCAAAGATCGACGATAAAATGACGCTAAACAATCTCTATTTGCAGTATTTTATGGTCCATGTTTAAAAGGTAGGTCTATAAACAATTAAAGCCTGTCTCACGACAAGCCCTAACCAAACTTTGTTAACCTTAAATCTAATACTATTATGAAAAACCACGATGCAAATATACGGACTTTTCAATTCCTGTCAAGGGCTATAATGCTAAATTATGTTTTACGACATATAACAAAAACAAAAAGGCGCCTTTCTTTTAGAGAAAGACGCCTTTTCCATGATATACTAATCAAATATTAGTCTTGTAATTTAGCGCAAATGAACTCGCGGTTCAAACGAGCGATGTTGCTAACGGAGATATTCTTCGGACATTCCATCTCGCAAGCACGTGTGTTCGTACAGTTACCGAAGCCAAGCTCATCCATTTTAGCGACCATAGCTTTGGCACGGCGAGCAGCCTCGACTTTACCTTGAGGCAACAAAGCAGCTGGCTAACCTTAGCGGATACGAATAACATAGCGGAACCATTCTTACAAGCGGCAGCACAAGCGCCACAACCGATACAAGCGGCAGCTCCATGGCTAAGTCTGCGTCCTTCTTTGGGATAGGTATCGCATTAGCGTCGGGTACACCACCTGTGTTGACAGATGTGAAACCACCCGCTTGGATGATTTTGTCGTAAGCGTAGCGGTCTACCATCAAGTCGCGGATAACAGGGAACCTGCGGAACGCCACGGTTCGATCGTGATCGTCTCTCCATCGTGGAAACGACGCATATATAACTGGCAAGTCGTAGCTCCAGTTGCCGGTCCGTGCGGGTGTCCGTTTACATACAATGAACACATGCCACAGATACCCTCGCGCAGTCGTGATCGAATACGATCGGTTCCTTACCCTCGTTGACCAACTGCTCGTTCAAGATATCCAACATTTCCAAGAAAGAGACACTCTGATTGATCTTCTCAATTTTGTATGTCTCGAACTGTCCTTTCTCCTTCGGACCTCTCTGACGCCAAACCTTAAGTGTTACACTTATATCTTTATCCATGATTCTAATTTTTTCTGAGATTGATGATTATTACTTCTTGTAGTTACGTGTTTGAGGAACAACGAACTCATAGTTCAAATCCTCTTTCAACATGACAGGATCTTTGTCCTCGCCTTGGTACTCCCAGCAAGATACGTACATGAACTTATCGTCATGACGCAAGGCCTCACCTTCTTCTGTCTGGTGCTCCGTACGGAAGTGACCACCACAAGACTCAGCGCGGTCCAAAGCATCGTGTGCCATCAATGTACCGATCTCGATAAAGTCGGCTACACGTAATGCTTTCTCTAACTCGGTATTCAAGTTGTCTGCGTTGCCTGGGATGAATACGTTGCTCCAGAACTCTTTCTTCAAGTCTTTCAGCATCTGGATAGCTTCTTGCAAACCTTTTGCGTCGCGTGCCATACCGATATGTTCCCACATGATATGACCTAGTTTGCGGTGGATAGTGTCTACGGTTTCTTTACCCTTGACGTTCATCAATTTTTGGATACGATCCTTGATGGCCTTTTCTGCCTCGACGAACTCCGGCAGATCCGTGCTGAAGCGAGGAACTTGGATTTGGTCGGACAAATAGTTCTGGATCGTGTATGGTAATACGAAATAACCATCGGCCAATCCCTGCATCAAAGCGGAAGCACCTAAACGGTTCGCTCCGTGATCGGAGAAGTTTGCCTCACCGATAGCGAACAGACCCGGAATGGAGGTCATCAACTCATAGTCAACCCACAATCCACCCATTGAGTAGTGCAATGCCGGTAGATCATCATCGGAGTCTCGTATGGATTATCGTTCGTGATCTCTTCGTACATATCGAACAAGTTACCGTATTTCTGCTTAACGACCTCTTTACCCAAGCGATTGATCGCGTCGGAGAAATCCAAGAATACGGCCAAGCCCGTGCTGTTCACGCCGAAACCTGCGTCGCAACGCTCTTTAGCGGCACGAGAAGCCACGTCGCGAGGAACCAAGTTTCCGAATGCCGGATAACGACGCTCCAAATAATAATCACGGTCTGCCTCGGGAATATCTTTACCTTTCTTCGTTCCGGCCTGTAGAGCTTTAGCGTCTTCCAGTTTCTTCGGAACCCAGATACGGCCGTCGTTACGCAAGGATTCGGACATCAAAGTCAATTTAGATTGGAAGTCACCTTTCACCGGTACGCAAGTCGGGTGGATCTGAACCATACAAGGATTAGCGAAGTAAGCGCCTTTCTTGTAGCATTGCCATGCGGCGGAACCGTTAGATGCCATAGCGTTGGTTGACAAGAAGAACGTATTAACGTAACCACCCGTAGCTACAACTACAGCGTGAGCGGCGTAACGCTCGATCTTACCTGTAATCAAGTTGCGGGCGATGATACCACGAGCACGACCGTCTACCTTAACTACATCCAACATCTCATGACGAGTGTACATCTTAACCTTACCCAAACCGATCTGACGGCTCAACGCTGAATAAGCGCCTAACAAAAGCTGCTGACCCGTCTGGCCACGGGCGTAGAACGTACGCGATACCTGAGCGCCACCGAATGAACGGTTATCCAACAAACCACCATATTCGCGAGCGAAAGGAACGCCTTGAGCCACGCACTGGTCGATGATTGAGTTAGAAACCTCAGCCAAACGATAAACGTTAGCCTCACGAGCACGGTAGTCACCACCTTTGATCGTATCGTAGAACAAACGGTAAACAGAGTCACCATCATTCTGGTAGTTCTTAGCGGCGTTGATACCACCTTGAGCGGCGATAGAGTGCGCACGGCGGGAGAATCTTGGATACAGAAGTTCAATACGTTGAATCCCATCTCTGCCAAAGATGCGGCAGCGGAAGCTCCGGCCAAACCTGTACCGACTACGATAACATCCAAACGACGCTTGTTAGCGGGGTTCACCAATTTCTGGTGATTTTTATAATTAGTCCACTTCTCAGCCAACGGGCCTTGAGGTATTTTAGAATTTATTTCAGACATAATGATTTAATTTCAAAAGTTCTTAATTATAAAACCTGTAGCTTGCAATTAAGCACCTACTCCGTTTAGGAAGAAGATGATAGTAATGATCGCGAAAAGTCCGCAAATAACCGTAGCTACGATCTTAGAGATACATTCCCAACGGTTCATCCAGATCGTATTATTCCAACCAATTGTTTGGATAGCGCTCCAGAACCCGTGAGTCAAGTGGAACCACAAAGCCACGTACCAGATCAAATAAAGAACGGTGATCACGGCATTACCTTGGAAGTAATAGTTGATAAAAGCGGCTCCGTCTTGTGGAGATACCATAGCTGACCCCAATGCTACTTCGTGATGACCGATCAATTCGGCGAACATCATCTTATACCAGAACTGGCTGAAGTGCAACAGCATGAACAGGATAACGATCAAACCCAAAACGAACATGTTCTGAGATGCCCATTCCACGCCTTTCGGACGAGCGTTGATAGCGTAACGGTCGTTACCACGTGCCTTACGGTTTTGCAAGGTAAGAATGATAGCGTACACGAAGTGGATCACAACGCCTGCGGCCAATACGAGAGTAGCTGCCACAGCGTACCAATTAGAGCCCAACAGCGAACAAACCATGTTATAAGCCTCTCCGGAGAAAACGGCCGCCACGTTCATCGACAGGTGGAACAATAAGAACAGAACAAGAAAGAGGCCTGATATACTCATTATCAGCTTCTTCCCGATAGAAGAATTAAGTAACCACATAAGATAATAATTTAAGTTATTTAATTGTATTTAGAAATTTCTACTTAAACTATGTAATTATCACGCAAAGGTATGCTAAATCCATATATCGCGCAAACGATTAAAGAAATATTTCTGCATTAATGGGAGAGGTCAGGGCATGTGCCCCGACACATGAAATAATGCGGAAGGAAAAGGCTTTCCTTATGAATAATTTATATACATTTGCCTATATGCGTAAGGATTTGAATGGGGCACGGCATTTTTCTATAGGGATCAAGTTTACGATCTTATTGTTTACGATCGCAATCTTGGTTCTTGTGCTTTTTTCGTATAGGAGCGACAAGCATGGCAACCTGTTCTGGCAGGTAGAGAAATTGATTCCGCATCATCCGGACAGCGCTTTGGTGTTATTAGAGAAAGTGACGGATATCAATGGATTATCGCTTCGAGAGAAAGCCCGTTATTGTCTGTTATGGACCGAATCACGGGATGAGGCGGGATTGAGGCATACATCGGATTCCATAATCTCTATCGCTACGGATTATTATAGGACGACACGAGGCTGTTACTGGCCTCCCAAAGCGTGGTTTTACCGGGGGAAAGTCTATGAGGATATGGATCAACCGTCCCTAGCTTTGGAATGCTATTTACGTGCGTTGGAATATGAGGGAGGGAATTGGGATTACGAATTTTGGGGACGGTTATATAACCAGATAGGAAGGCTGTACGCCGAGCAGGAATTATATGGCAAGGCCATGTCTTTTTTGAGAAAAGCGAGTGCCCAATATCAGCTCTTGAATGATACGGCCGGACAAGGCCGGATACTGGAGGAAGTCAAGAAATACGAGGCGTTACGGGATTCTATCGGATCGCTGTCAGCGAGAGAATCGATTTATCAGATCACTTCCCGGTATGATGTAAGGCCGGTTCGTGAGGACTTGTATAGGAAAGAATTGATGCTATCGCAAAGGGGACAGGAGCGTTATCTGTACGCATTTATTATCGGCATAATCCTATTTATTTGCTTCCTCCTTTATCGGCGATGGAGAAATACGCAGGAAAACGCTCTTCGAAGGGAAGAAGCCTTGCGACGCTCGATTGCTAGCCAGCAACAACGTATGCGAGAAGAAAAAGAAGAGAATGAACGGCAAATCGCCTTTTGGAAAAGAGAATTACGAAAATGAAGGAAGAAAAGGATCAAGAGTTGATGTTGGTTTCCTTACAATTGGAAAAACAACGGCTGGAGATTTGTAACGAGTCGATTCATAATAAGGAGAGTAAGCATTTATTATCTGTTGCGATCTTGCGGAAATCGGAGGTCTATGAGAAGTTTCACGATCGGGATGCCGGCAAGATTATCTCTGAGGATTGGGAGCTTTTGGAGGTTTTGTTGAATAAGGCTTATGATGACTTTACCTTACGGCTGAAAAAGCTATATCCTGTTATTTCCGATACGGAGTTGAAGGCCTGTATGCTCACGAAAATCGGTGTTCCCGCCAACCAGATCACACGGGTATTGAAATATAATAGTTCGGTACTTCGTCCTCGTCTATTCCGGAAGATTTTTAAGAAAGAAGGTTCTACGGAGGCATTTGTGGAGTTTATATCAAACTTTTGATTATTATATATTTATAGTGGTCTTGGCAGGTTTGTTCTCATTTTTGTTCTCATTTATCATGTGATTTGTGAGATATACGGGATATTTTTGGAGGCAAAAAAGCATGGTTATGAAAAGTGTAAAGTTAGCCTCTATCTTGTTTTATTTAAATAGTGTTTTTGTCGTTTTTTGTTTCGTGTCATGCGGTTCTTCGCCAACGGAAGCGTCCTCTCTTTTAACCGCAGATATAAGAGGGGGGATGGATAAACCGGGGCTATTGGGATTAGGCGATGAGATCAAGGGGGGTTACTTTTGTCCCTTTAGAGGTGACCACGGATGATGCCTCGTTGATAGACGGAGTTTATGATTATGCCGTGACAGATCGATATATCTATGTGCTTCCCGTAAAAGAGCCCCGTATCGTCCTGTTCGATCGGCAAGGGCGTTTTATCCGGACGTTGGTAAAAGAAGGCAGGGGCCGGGTGAATTTAGAGGTATTCTGCCATGTATCCAAGTGGACGAACGTAATGATCGCCTTTTTTTATTTAGTAATAATCGAGTTTGGGAATATACGTTGGAAGGTGAATTTATCGGACAATCCACCCATGAGTATTCGGTAATCTATATGCGTCATATCGGAAAGGATCGTTTCGCCGCCATATCATTCCCTTTTCAGCCTTTCAACGGAGGAGGATTCGGATTAGGCCTATTTTCGAGGAAAGGGGATACGATAGCGATCAAGAATGATTTTTATTCCTTTTTATTACCCCATGAGAAGAGCGGGTTCACGACAAGTATCGCCCCCGCTTATTCTGATGCGCAAAACTCTGTGTTGTTTAAGACCGGTAGTAATGATACGGTCTTCTGTATCTCGGCGGATCGAATAAGTGCGGCTTGTGTCCTTGATCTGAAAAACTCGGATGCGGAAGTGATTCGTTCGTTGGATGTTACGGACATGAGTAATTTGCGAATTGAAAAAAGGACCCCAAGGATATCTTTGTGCAAGATATGATTGAGTTTCCGGGACATTATTATTTCCGTTTATTGTATAACCAAGGCTATTATATAGCCTCTGTAGATAAAAAGACGGGAAAGACACTTGTGGAAAAATGTGTGATGCCGGGTTCTATCTATGAACTGGCGGATGCGAACCTTCAACATGGCATGCAGGGTACGAGAAGTTATCGGAATTTCCCGGTCTGGGGGAGGGTCATAAAAGATGAGCTGGTACAAGTAGTGACCCCGTATGAGCTAAACTTATATAAATCGCTTCGCTCGATCACGATTCCGCAGGAGTTGGACTTAAAAGGAGAGGAGGGCAATCCGGTTTTTGTGTTTTATTCGCTTATCTGACTTCGATATGTATCGCTCGGTTGTACTTCTTGTAATAATCTAGCGATAGAAGCTATAGTATTCATGGTTACTATCTATAGAAAATCTGATTTACTATTGATAGTAATCTGATTTATTATAGATAGTAATTGGATCGGTAATAGGCGTGTATGTATAACTGCTTAGATATCAGCATATACTAATATTTACGTGCAAAGTGGGCATATTGTGTATTTTAACTGTTCGGTAAATAATCGTGTTCTTTTATCTTTTCTATGCCTTTGATGGCTATTAGTGTTAATTAATGTATTGTTTATATTTATATTACGAGTATTTCGTATATTTGCGAAACCAACGTAATATCCGGATATGCTTAGAGGTTGGTAAGTATGTGTAATAACGGTATAAATAACATTAAAACGGATTGAAAATGAAAAAGGCGATTATGAACACAATGATCATCCTGTTCGCTTTGGCGATGTGCGTAGGATGCGGACAGTCTTCGGAACAAAAGAAGAAAGTGTTCCGACAGATGTAACAAAGGCAGAAAACAAGAGCAAGTACAGGTGGAAGCGGAGGACGAAGATACGCTGGAAAATGGAGAGCAGGTATTTAGGGTAGTAGAGGTGATGCCGAAGTTTCCCGGCGGTGATGCGGAGCTTTTGAAATTTATAGCCAAGAATGTAAGTATCCACAAGAGAGCCAAGACAAAGGAGAGCAAGGGCGTGTGATTTGTTCGTTTGTGGTAACGAAGGATGGAACGCTTACGAATTACAAGGTCCTTAGAGGAATCTCCCCGGCATTAGACCAAGAGGCGGTTCGAGTTTTGCAAATGATGCCTCGTTGGACACCGGGCACGCAAAGAGGCGAGCCGGTAGCCGTGAAATATACGGTGCCGATCACGTTTAAGTTGCAATAATTCACGATTGCAGGTCTTGTGATTCTTATTTAATGTTAATTAACGTGCCTTCCGCATGCCGTTTACGACTATTTCGTAGCTTTGTGGATATACATTAAATAAAAGGATAAGATTTATGGAGAAGCTAACGATGCAGGAAGAAGAGGCGATGCGCTGGATTTGGCGGATCGGTCCTTGTTTTGTGAAAGATGTGCTGGCCAAATACGAGGACCCGAAACCTCCTTATACGACGCTCGCTTCCGTGATCAAGAATCTGGAGCGAAAGAAGTACGTGAAGGCGAAACGTTATGGAAATACGTATGAATACCGTCCTTTGATAGAGGAAACGGAATATAAACGTACGTTCCTTGGGGGCGTGGTAACGAATTATTTCGCTAACTCGTATAAAGAAATGGTTTCTTTCTTTGCGAAAGATCAGAAAATCTCTACGGATGATTTAAAGGATATCATCGATTTGATTGAGAAAGGAAAAGAATAACCTAAATCCCACATACCATGACACCGGAATTTGCCTACTTATTGAAGGTAAATGTAGCCTTTGTACTCTTTTACGCCTTCTACCGGTTGTTCTTCTATAAGGACACGTTCTTCAAGCTACGTCGTGCGATCTTGCTGGCGTTCTTTGGCTTGGCTCTGTTTTATCCTTTGCTGAACATCCAAGATTGGGTAAGGCAACAAGAGCCTATAGCGGACGTGATTTATATGTATTCCGCTATGTTGCCTGAGGCGACGGCGAAAGCGGATGCCGCGGCGTCCGTGGATTGGTATGGATGGTTGTTGGGATCTTTGGGGTTTATTTATTGGGGGATCGTAGCGTTCTTATGCGGACGTTTTCTCGTGCAATTAAGCAGTATCTTATGGTTGGCTCATACCAGTGAGCGTGTTGTTATTCATGAAACTCCGGTTTATGCGTTGCGGAAGGCCGCCGGGCCATTCTCCTTTTTCCGTATGGTCTTCTTGCATCCGGAGAGTCATTCGGATAAGGAAACGGATGAGATATTGACACATGAATGTACGCACGTATCCCAATGGCACTCGATTGACGTGATCTTGAGCGAGATGATGTGTATGGCTTGCTGGTTTAATCCTTTTGTATGGTTATTGAAGCGTGAGGTTAGGCATAATCTGGAGTATCTGGCGGATAACACGGTGATCCAGTCTGGTTACGATAGTAAGAGCTATCAATACCATTTATTGGGATTGGCTCATCATCAGTCCGTTACTACTTTGTATAATAGTTTCAATGTGCTGCATCTGAAGAACCGGATTATGATGATGAACAAGAAGCGGAGCCCGGGTATCGTACGTACGAAATATCTGATATTTATTCCATTGGTAGGGATCTTGATGCTGTTAAGTAATATCGAGGCGGTAGCCCGTTTGACTGTCCGTCTGGCGAATGAGCTACGGTCTCGAACGCTGTGGTGACGGCTACGGGCATTCTGGTTGATGAGACTGGGCAGCCTTTGGATCGGGCATCAGTTGTGGTGAAGGGCGGTAAAGAGGGGACTATCACGGATAGGAAAGGGGCTTTCTCTTTGGAGGTCCCTGCGAATGCGATTTTGCGATGCAGCTATCAAGGAAGGGAGTCCCAAGAGGTCTTGGCTGCTGATATGACAAATAATACCCATTTGTCCTTATCTTCCAAATCCCGTGAGATGAACGAGCAAGTATTTACCGTGGTAGAGAAGATGCCTAGTTTTCCGGGTGGGGATGCGGAGTTGTTGAAATACATAGCCACGAATATAAAGTATCCGAAAGAGAGCCAGGATAACGGGGAGCAAGGGCGTGTAATCTGCTCGTTTATCGTCGGGCGTGATGGTTCTGTCAATAATCCGGAGGTGCTTCGGGGAGTGACTCCTTTATTGAATGAGGAGGCCGTAAGGGTAATAAACACTATGCCTCGCTGGAATCCGGGAATGCAACGTGGAAAGGCGGTCGCCGTGAAATATACGGTCCCGATTACGTTCCGTTTGAAAAGTCCGGTAGAAGAAATGAAGGAAGAGACTTTGACGGTAGTGGACGTGATGCCGCAATATCCCGGAGGGATCGTGAATTATTAAAGTTTATCGCTCAAAGCATAAAGTATCCGACGGATGCGCAGGAAGCGGGAGTGCAAGGTCGTGTGATCTGTTCGTTTGTGGTAGATAAGAAAGGAAATATCGTGGAACCTAAAATCATACGGGGGATAGATCCCTCCTTGGATGCGGAAGCTTTGCGAGTCATCGGAATGATGCCCCGGTGGACTCCCGGTCGTCAGGACGGAAAGGCGGTCCGCGTCTTATATACGGTGCCTATTACTTTCCGGTTACAGTGAAATAAGAATAGAGGCTATGTTGGTCGCTTAATCAGTAATCTTAAAAATATACAGATATGAATGCGAAATGTAATTTAGTTACAGTTCTGTTACTTTGTTGCCTTATTTTTCCCGGAAATGCTCAAGAGTTTAATTGGCAAGACTTGGTGAACCGTAAGCAATATGCGGCTGTGATCGCTCATGCTGATAGCCTTACACTAGCTGATTCTTCGAATTATGAGATTATGAACGCTATCGGGCAGGCTTATGAGGGTATGCTTCGGTATCAGAAGGCTTATGACTATTACCGTCTTTGCTTTTCTATGGATATGACGAACTTGGATATCTTAAACATCTTGGCTCGGACGGCGACGAACTTAGGCCGTGCGGAGGATGCCGAGCGATATTTTCATCAGGTATTATCCGCCGATAGCTCGAACTTCTACGCTAATTATCAGTTGGCACGTCTGTATTTCCAATTGGGGGAGTATGAGAAAGCAGTTGATGCCTATGAGAAATTGCAAGCTCAGAATGAGGATAATACTGTCTTATACCGTGCGATTGGCGATTGCTATACTCGAATGGAACAATATCCTTCTGCTACGACCGCTTATTTTCAGGCGTATAACTTGAATCGTGAGAATGCGGGGTTGGCGGTTGCGTTAGTGAATTCATTGTATCGGATGGGGCTAGTAGCCCGGATTATATATCGGAAGGAATAGCGATTTGCGATACCGCCTTGTTTTATAATCCCGGGAATCGTCAATTATTGCGTAGTAAAGGATTGGGGCTATATATCGTGAAACAATTTGTTCAGGCGGATTCTGTCTATTCCAGTTTGTTGGCTGATGGTGATTCCACCTACCTTACCTTGAAATATGGGGGGGCCTCGAAGTATTATGCCGGTCTGTATATGCCCTCGGTAGATATTTTGGATATGGCATATGAGCAGGATACGACCTCGGTCGAGGTATGCCTCTTATTGGGTTCCGCCTTGGGTAAGACGTATGACCGGAAGCGGGCTTACGACTTATTTGACCGGGCGGAAAAGGGATTGGAACCCAATCGTTTCTTGGTAAATCAATTATTGGCCTTCCGTGCGGAGACTTACCAAAAGGATGGGAGATACAAGGAAGCGTCCCGTCTCTACTATGAGGCATGGAAGAAGAATCCGGAACGACTGGATTTCCTGGCGGCGATCTCGCATATGTATAGTGAGATTGACGTGTCTAAATTCCAGAGCGAGGAGGATCGCCAGCGAGGGCTTTTTATCTTGGTACTTTATATGAATGAGAGTTTAAAGAAAAAAGCGGACGAGAGGACGATGGTGTTTAGCCGGGCGCTTCTGCAATCCTTCTATGAGGATATGTTCTTCCGTAATGTGGCGGAGGAGACTATGATAGACCCGGATGGAAAAAAGAGCAAGATTTCTATCGTGGATTTGCGTAACTTGATCAATCAATTGCCGGAGGAATCGGAGATGGTCATGGAGATTCGTGCCATGAGCGCCAGAAGCTCGGGTAAGATAGAGGAGGCGGCCCGTCTGCTTTATCGGGCGTGGAAGGTGAAGGGTACTCGTGTAGAATTGCTTCGTGAGATCGCGAACCTATATAGCCATCCGGATATCTCCGGATTCAAGAATGCGGAGGAGCTACAGAGAGGTGTATTCGCTCAAGTGACTTACGCAAAGGAACTGTTGAAAAACGAGTCGGATCTGAGTAACCTGACTTTTACCCGGCCTTTCTTGGAGTCATTAAATTCGGATATGTCCAAACGGGGTATCACGGAGCAAACCATGCTGGCTCCAGATAACCGGAAAAGCCAGCTTTCTATAGATGAACTCCAATCTCTGATCCAACAACTGCCGGAGACATTCGATGAGGTAAAAGAGATGATACGGATGATGAACAAAGAGAAAGCGCTAAAGAGCAAGAAATGACATCGAACGAAAGACTTTAAACATCATGAAAATGAGAAAATTAACTACGAACGCAGTGGCTATGCTACTCGCTTTAGTCGGATGTATGGGATGTGGCAATCGGTCCGCTTCCTCTGTCGATAACCTTATAAGGGTTGATGTCATGGCCGATTATCCGGAAAAGGAACTGATACTTCAAGACCTCATGGACGTGGAATACATCGCGTTGGAAACCACGGATGATTTTATAACTAAAGGTGCCGTGAAAGCGATCGGAAAGGATATCATGCTGGTGACGAATCGGGGCAGTGATGGGGATATTCTTGTTTTCGATAGAAACGGAAAGGGACTAAGGAAGATAAACCGTTTAGGGCAAAGCGGTGAGGAATACACGCAACTTACAGGGCTTGTCTTGGATGAGGATAACGATGAGATATTCGTCAAGGATAATCCGGCGAGAAAAATAGGTGTCTATGACTTATTGGGAAACTATAAAAGGAGTTTTAAGTTCACGGATACCAGTTATTATAATTATATATTTAATTATGATCGTGATCATTTGATTTGCTATAAGAGTTATCCATCGGAAAAAGGCAAGCGGGAGTGTCATTTGATTATTTCCAAGCAAGATGGCCGTATCATTCATGAGATCCAAATTCCCTCTAAGGGACTGAGACTCCGGTTGTAACAGAAGGGGAGTTTATCATTACGCCGGAATTTTATCTTACGTTCCCGGATCGGGATAAATGGATACTTGTCAATACATCGTCTGATACCATATTCCATTACTTGCCGGATGGTAATCTGAGTCCTTTTATCGTAAGAAGCCCTTCCATATCCTCCATGGATACTAAAGTATTTCTTTTTCCAACCGTCATCACCGATCGCTACTGTTTCATGAGAACCATGAGAAAAGAGGTTGACTTTACGACGTTTAAAGGTTTCCTTGGTGAAGATCTGGTGTATGATAAACAAGAAAATGCCTTATTCAGCTATATTCTATACAATGATGATTTCATCAATAAGGAAGAAGTCTCTCTAACATCAGAGCCAAGAAACCCCGAAATAGCTATCTGCCAAACTCTAGATGCCCCGGACTTAGTTGAGGCTTACGAGAAAGGCCAGCTAAAAGGAAAGTTGAAGGAGATCGCCGCAAACTTGGATGAAGAGTCGAATCCTGTGGCCATGCTGCTGAAAAAGAAAAAGTAATATATTGCTCCGGCTGCTACCTTGCTGGAAAAAAGTAAGTTGATGGCTATATTATTTTTTGATAAACACGTACATACCTGATTCATAATACGTAAATCGATTTTAGAGAGAAATGCCTATTAATTCTAGGGAGACTGTATCAAATACTATCTATTGCCCACTTATGTTCCGGAAATAAAATGTTCCTCTCCTGTTGAAATAGTTCTCCGATAACCTATACATTCCATAGCGAATAAGTATTTATTCTTAAATCAGCGCCGTGAACTGTATAAACCACGCCGTGGAATGTGCAGACCACGCCTTGGTTTATACAGTTCACGGCATGGTTTATAGAATAGATGAGATAGCGATAAACTTTATATATAGGTAAACATACGTTTTATTCTAGATGAATCCGTTTGCGTTTTCGAGTAAACCAGCTACATTTGCCGGAAAGAATATCTAGATGAGGAAGTTCCTTTTATTGTGGTTGGTTGGGTTGATGTTGGTGCCTTCTGTGATGGCTGAGCGGAAAAAGGTTGGCTTGGTGCTGGGAGGCGGTGGGGCGAAAGGTGTCACTCATATCGGGGTGTTGAAGGTATTGGAGGAGGCCGGTATCCCGATTGATTATATTGCCGGAACCAGTATGGGAGCTATCGTTGGTGGCTTGTATTCCGTTGGCTATACTGCCGCTGAGATCGATAGCATGGTACGTTGGCAGGATTGGAGCATGTTGCTAAGTGACCGTGTGAACTAGTAACCTTACTTTTCCGGAGAAAGAGAATTCCGAGCGATATGTCTTTTCCCTTCCTTTTGGCCGGAGTAAAAAAGAGATAACGATCCAAGGGATGATAAAAGGTCAAAATCTCCAGAACCTTTTCTCTGATTTAACGATCGGTTATCATGATTCCGTGGACTTCAATCAATTGAATATACCTTTCGCTTGTGTGGCGTTGAATGTGGTGGACGGGCAAGAATATGTTTTCCATCATGAAGTCTTCCGTTGGCTATGCGTGCCAGTATGGCGATTCCTGCCGTGTTTGCGCCGGTACGTTTGGATAGCATGGTGTTGGTAGATGGTGGGATCAAGAATAACTATCCGGCGGATGTCGCACGGGATATGGGGGCGGATATCATTATTGGCGTAGATCTGGGTACTAGCGACTTGAAACAGTTGGAGCGGATAAATACCCCTTGGGATATCGTAGGGCAGATCATCGCCTTGCATGGTTATGAGAAATACGGACCGAATAAGGAACAAACCGATCTGTTGTTCCGCCCGAATACAGACCCTTATAACTTACCGCTAGTTTTGGGGAGATGCAGCTACTACGTCTGAGCATCGATCGATGTACAGCTAGTACGTCTGAGCATCGATCGATGTACAGCTACGTACGTCTAGCATCACGATGTACAGCTACGTACGTCTGAGCATCGAT
>ENA-OQIC01000341-OQIC01000341.1-human-gut-metagenome-genome-assembly--contig:-NODE-341-length-20971-cov-3.191278_pt1 | contig 20971 bp, 17 predicted proteins | sample MGYA00242572_ERZ504736 | MGnify/ENA primary metagenome ERZ504736 (study PRJEB26092, sample SAMD00036201) | human gut metagenome | host: Homo sapiens | study: EMG produced TPA metagenomics assembly of...
AATTATTTTTTAGTAGCATATTTTAGGGGGATTTTAAAATAGAATTCCTCTGCTTTTCCTGAAATTTTACCTGAAATGGTATTGAAATGTTTTGATTACCTGCAAACCCCATAAGCACTAAAGATTTGCAGGTATTTCAGATTTGATTTTACTTCTAAATATTACATCTTAGAAATGAATTCATCCAGTGATTGAGCCGTTAATGCTGTCTGCATCCAAGCTTTAAGCCTTTCTATATCCTGTTGCTGATGCAGAGTTTCCAGAAGACTATTGGGTAATCGTCCAAGTCTGCTTAAAGTCATCTCAAGCATCTCCTTTGCCATTTTTAGTTGTCCTTCTTCTTCCCCCTGTTTTTGTCCTTCTCTACGTTCATCTTCCAGCAATAGTTCTAAAAGCATAAATCTTTCCTCCATTTCTCTGCTCTCCCTGATATGGGTGACTGATTTCTGCACTTGCCTTACATAATCATCTTGAAAATCCTTCTGACTTTCTTTTAAGTCTGCATGTACAAATTTCAGAAAAGAAACCAATTCCTTTGGTACGTCTTTTGAATTCTCTCCACGAGTATTTAAAAACACAATGCAACGTCCATCCTTTAGAATTTCCACATGGTCAACTTTTATAGGAAGAACACGTTCCAAAAAGCCTTTGCAGTTTTCTTCATCTGACATCACTGCTGCAAACATAAAATTATTTTTAATTGTAAGGTTCTTTAATAATGTATCCATACTTTTCCTCCATCTTACAGAGGAATTCTATAACATATAGTATAGCAAAGAAAAAAACAAGTTTCCAGACATTTTCCTTCTTGGACAGGGCATAAAAAGTTCTCTATTTATTTCCCCTTTCTTCACAGAATGTTCATTGACTTTTTCTTTCTAAAAAGAGTAAACTATTAGTTACATACTCTATATTTCATCACATAACATACTTTAAAATCCGCAATCATCAGCCTAATATCTCTTACAGCTCCCTCTTTAATTCCTTTCAGCTTTATTTCTTCCATTAACGTATAGCTATCTTCTCAGATACACACTCAGTATTCCAACAGCAAATGATTAGTCCTATTTTCGCAGTTTTTCGAGTATAGTGATGTTTTGAAAGCCTTGTTTGAGTGCATCTGCATAAGATACAACAAAAAAAGCCACAATACCGCTCCCCACAGCATCATGGCTTTCTGACTTTTTCTCTATCTGTTTTCTTTTTTCTTCATAATCCAGAAGTAATATGGTATCAGTGGTATCAGCGCTGCAATCCATGCCGCCGGGTCTGCCATACATACTCCTGCAAAGCTGGTATTTCCTGCCACCAGAAAAACAATTCCGGCTCTGGCAACCAACTCAAACACGCCTCCCATCATAGGCACAAGTCCATATCCCATACCCTGCAATGCGTTTCGGTAAAGGAAAATACTTCCCAGAAATGGGTATGCCCACACCACCGTATTAAAGTAAATTCCCGCTGCCTTCAATACTTCTGTCTCCGATGCTTTCACGAAAATCAACATCAGATACTCTCCAAAGAAATGAACCAGCACCATCATAATCAAGCTGGTAACTAAAATCATTGCCTGTGTGAGATATACACCTTTCTCACTCTGTCCATCTTGCCTGCGCCACGGTTCTGCCCTACATAAGTAGCAATGGTAGCACCAAAGGACACGAATACGGTACAAATGATATTCTGAATTTTCCTGCTGCGGAAAATCCCGCCATGCTCACTGCACCGTATACGTTAATAGCTCCCTGCACAATAATGGTTCCGATAGCAGTAATGGAAAATTGTAATGCCATGGGAATTCCAAGTCCAAGTAGCTTGTTGATTGTGCTCATGGAAAAATGAAAATCTTCCTTTTTTAACTTCAAAACATCGAATTTTTTAAGAATATACAGGAAACACAAAAGCGCAGATATTCCCTGTGCAATTACCGTAGCATAACCGCAGCCTTCCACACCCATGTGGAACACCACAATAAATACAATGTCAAGCACTACATTAATCACCGCAGATATAATCAAAAAATACAAGGGTGACTTACTGTCTCCCAACGCTCTTAGCACACCGGCAAGGGCATTGTAAGCACAGGTAACTGCCAGACCGGCGTAAATAATTGCCATATAGCTGCTGATATCTCCCATAAGATGCTCCGGTGAATTCATCAGGCGCAAAATCGGCTCATTGGCAATTAAAAGCCTCCTGTCATCACTACAACAAAGCCCACACAGATGTAGACGGACATAGCGATATAATGTCTCATTCTATCCAGCTTTCCGGCTCCAAACCATTGGGCAACCCATATAGAAAATCCACTGGTAAGCCCGTTTAACCAGCCTGTAACCAAAAAGATTAAAGAACCGGTACTTCCAATAGCTGCAAGAGCATCTACGCCCAAAAACTGTCCTGCAATAATGGAGTCCGCAATATTATAAAACTGCTGAAAAATATTTCCTAAACACATTGGAATCATAAATCTGATAATCAGCTTTATGGGACTTCCCGATGTCATGTCATTTGTCATCCTTCTTCCCCTTTCCTTCTTCATTCTTATTTCACGATTTTTTATTTTATCACGCTTTTTTTTATAATTCCAGAGATGTTTTTCACATATTTTCCCTTTATTTACATATCCTATTGTTAAGATTGAAAAGTATTTTTATGTATCGGAGGTGTTTTTATGCTTTTTTTATTATTCCTTCTCCTTATTCTTTTTACTCTTTGTATCCTTTGCCTCCCCATGGCAAAGACAAGCTTTGACAAAGAGCTTTCAGACAAGGAGCAAGAAGCATTTCTTCAAGCTTACAAAGACAAGAACTCCAAGCCTTCTTCCTGAAGAGTAATCTCCACACAGTAATTGGTTTCTTTCCATAAATCTTTTGGCAAATGAATGACAATCGTAGATATTTCCTCACAGTTTAACGTATTTTGCGGTTCTAAAGCTCTGTCATTCTTTAAAACTTTAGCACTTACAGAATGATTGGCAATGTTTGGAAGCTCAATATATTCTCTTTTCTTCAATACGTGCACATAGAGCTTATGCTCCTTTCTGGTAAGCTCTGCCCAGTCCAGCTCATAAGGGTAATATGGCATTGCCTTTGTTCCGAAAATCCCTTCGCCGTTTTCCTTTACGTATTTACCCACTTCATTTAAAACGTCCAGACTTCCCTTTGGCACTGCTCCTGTTCCGTCAGGACCGATATTCAGCAAATAATTTCCCCCTCTGCTTACTACTTTTAAGAGCAGACGGATAACCTCATCCGGACTTTTAAAGTTTTCGTCTCCTATTTTATACCCCCATGTGTCGTTTAAGGTAGCGGGAAGCTCCCAGTCTCCTTCATAGGAAAGACGTGGAAGGAAGTTGTCGCTGGTTGTCATATATTCTCCTAAATCATTTCCTATTCTTCCACTTACAATACAATCCGGCTGAAGGGATTTTACCGTATCAAACAATTCACGGCTGTAAACACTGTAAAGAAAATCAAATATGGTGTAATAAACATCCATCCACTTCTGTTTTCCTTCTTTTGTGCTACGGAGGTTTTCACTTTTACTGCTGAATTCTTTTTCATAAAATTCCACCTCTCACTTCTTTTCTGATATCTTTATTTTATCTTGTGAAGCTTAGAATTTATATAGGTGGTTTTTTATATCCATTGGTTATTTTTGTTTTTCTTTTAAATTTCCGTTCTCGTCTACGTCCTCTTTGGTAATCACAGGAATTTTTACAACGACCAGCGTTCCCATGCCCTTTTTGCTGTATATGGACACGGCATCCTCAATTCCAAAGTAAAGACGAATACGCATCTGTGCACTATGAAGTCCAATTCCCGTACTTCTCGGCGCTTTTTCCCCTGTGTTTTTCTTCCCTCTTTAATCTGACTGCGTACCTGCTCCAAACGCTCTTTTTCCATTCCACAGCCGTTATCTATGACTCTTATCCAAACCCATCCGTCTCTTTTACGGATAGAAAGGCGAACGGTCATCGGTCTTTCCAACCTTCTGTTCCATATAAGAAAGAATTTTCCACAATCGGCTGAAGAAGAATTTTCAGAGAATACAGCTCATGAACCTGCGTCATGTCCGTCTGTAATTCAAACTCCACACTGTCCCCATATCGGTTTTCTGAATTTTCACATACGCCATTAAATGCTCTATTTCATGCTCCATAGGCACAATAACCTGTCCTCCGCTTATAGATAACCGATACATTCTGCCAAGGCTTGCCGCCATTCTGCCAATATCCGGACGGCCCGCTTCATTGGACTTCCACACAATATTTTCCAATGTATTATACAGGAAATGAGGATTTATCTGGCTCATCAACACCTCGAGCTCCAGCTCCTTCTTTTTCCTGTCCGCCTTTAATCCTTCAATGATATGAGTATTAATCCTCTTCAACATGGAATTATAATAAACCATCATATCATAGATTTCATTTCTTCTGAGGTATTCTTTTAATTCCACATAAGCGTCTACGTTTCCGTTATAAACCTCTTTCATGGAAATATTCAGCTTGTTAATGGGCTCCATAAAGCTTCTGTAAAGATAAGTAATCAACAAAGCACTGGTGCCCACAGATACTAAAAGAATAATAAAAAATTTCAGATACAAAGTATCCACAGAAGCCGTCACTTGTGTCTCAGGAACAACCATAATAGTTCTCCAGTCATTGATTTCTGATTTTTTATATCCACCAAATAACTCTTTTTGTTTCTACCGATTTCAAGGACTTTTGTCGAGCTGTCCTGCACTTTTTCAAATAAACGTTCTGGAATTTTTCCTTCTTTTAGAATTTCTTCGTCACTGCTGGAAATAACATTTCCTTCTCCGTCTATAATATAAATTTCTCCTCTTAATGCTTTTGCCTTATCTTTATATAAATCATAAAAAACCCCTTCATTCAGAGCAAAAATCTGTACATATTCATAACGGTTATGCTCACGGGAAAATACACGTCTGGAAGCAAAAACTGCCATTTTCTCATGAATATCCTTTGGCTTGTCACTGAGCAAAAAGTTTTCCCTTGCCGGATACCATATAAGCTGCATTAAATTTGCCGGATCATTTACCTGCATTTTTTCCAGCTCATGCTTTGTTTCCTCTGTATCCTGATTGGGATCTCTGAAATTTAAAAGCTCCCCTCTCCAAGTATACATGGCGCTGAGCTTTTCACGGCGGTTCAGCCTGTCCAATGGCTCTAATATCTGCTCATGAATACGGACAATCGCTCCTTTTTTATAAGAACTGCTCCTTTTGCTGTAAATGGTTTCCGCATAATCCTCGAACTCATCTGTCCCTGCATACACATCGGACATGGCATACACTTCATCTACCTTCTCATCAACATTTCGGCTCACTTCTCTTAAATCATGATGGCAGTGCGAATATACTCCTCTTTTAAAGCAGACCTTGTCTGCCAGAATAAAAGAGTCACCACGCCCAGCACCGGAATTAAAATCAACAGCATGCCAAAGAGCATTTTCCGCTTTAACGCTCCTGTTTTTTTCTTTTTCATTCCCTTCCTGACCTCGCACCTTCTACAAAGTTTCTGTATTCATTGGGCTCATGCCACAGCTCTTTTTAAACACTTTAATGTAATTTGATACGTCTGCCCAGCCAAGAGCTTCCGCAATCTCATAGATTTTCAGGGATGGGTCAGACAAAAGCTCCTTGCTCTTCTCCACTCGCTTTTGTGTTACATATTCACTAAAGTTACATTCAAATTCACTTTTAAAGATTTTGGAAATATAGGCAGTATTTTTATGCACCTTTCCCGCAATATATTCCAGAGAAATTTTATTGGAGGTAAATTCCAAATCTACGACTTCCCGAATAGCAGATGCCAGACTGCTGCGCTTCTTATTCTCTCCCCTCATCTCTTTGCAGGCTTTGGAAGACTCTGACAGCACCAGATACAGAAAATCTCTTTTTTCCTTCAACGTATCCTTTTTATAAATATCCGAATATCTGCATCCCTGCTCTTTCATAACCTTTTCCATCTGCACACTGCATCGCAGAAGCTTTCTGGAAATGTGAAACAGCAATTCCAGACACAGACGGTTAATATAGCCATAATCGGAAATCACCCTGTCGTAAAAAACAGAAAAGGTGCTGTCCAAGGCTTCCATCAGTTTCCTTTTCCTGCTTTAAGATATATTCCATAATCTTTGCATCGTCAAAGGAAATGGTATAATAATCAAAATCCGCTTCTCGAATTTCATCATAATACATAATCAAATCTTTTTTCTCTTTAAAGATTTTCTGACTGACACAGCACTTTGCCTGCTCATAGCACTGGGGCAGCATCTGATAATCCACACAAAAGCTGCTGATGCCCACGGACAAGCAAATCCCCGTACTTTCTTTTACATATTGCAGTAATTTCTCTGTTTTTTCCCGTAAGGTTTCCTCTTTTTCATCAGGCGGAAGCATTAAAATTCATGTCAGCCTTTCCTCGTAGTTCAAAAAGAATTTTCCTGAAATGTCATCTAAATGTTGATATTCCCGCAAAGCCTTTAACACCTGCACCGTCAGATGATAATTGACATTCCTATCATTTTTCTGACTGTCTTCCAGATAAAAGAACATAACGCTGAAACGACATTCTCCTTCAAAAAGCTGCTCCATTTCATCTTCGTTGTAGCCGTATCCTTTGATTAAGGCATTACATCTTTTCTGCTCTCTTAACTGTCTGGCTTCTTCGTCAGAAAGTCGGCGCTCTACATCCTCATCCAGCTTCTTTTTCATTTTGCGGAATACTTCCTCAAATTCATCAATATCCGTAGGTTTTAATAAGTATTCACTTACTCCGTTCTGAATTGCAGTCTGAAGATATTCAAAATCATTGTAACCGCTTAAAATTACAATTCTGATATGGGGATATTCTTTATTCAGCCGCTTCATTAGCTCAAGCCCGTCCATCTTCGGCATACGGATATCGGAAAGCACCAAGTCCGGACATTCCACAGCGATGGCTTCCAGAGCTTCTTCTCCGTTTGAACAAACTCTGCTTATCTGAAAGCCCCACTCTTCCCACGGCAGGCTGTTTGCAATACCCTGTGCGATTGCCTGCTCATCTTCTACTATCATTAGTCTGTACATATTTTCACCCTCTGTATATTATGCGAAACTAATGGTATCTCCTTTATCTGCACAGATTAACAGCCTTCCTATTCCCAGACACTCCTCCACCTGAAGTAAATCCTGCGGCCCTGTCAAATCACGGTATCGGAATATCAACTGATATTCGTGATTATCTGTGCGGATATACAAGCCCTGCGCCTGTTTCTCATCCAGCATACAATCCCGTACAGGATTATAAACCTGCTGCATACACACCTCTGCCTTCTGCTTCTGTCTGCCTGCCAGCACCGCAAGCATGGCTGTTGTTCCTTCTCCCTTTCTATCTGCCCAGATACTTCGTTTTTCTCACACAGATTGTAATGGCGGGAAAGCTTGCTCTCAACCTTTTTAACGGATGTGTCTTTCTGAGGAAATACCAGTTCCATTTTTGCTTTCTCTCCATTATATACAATTCTGTTGTCTTCGTAAACAAGCTGTCCCTGATTATTGAAGTGGAAAATTCTGCTATATGTATGTGTTTCTCCTGTATACGCCATATCTGCAACCACATAAACCCCCGGTTCTAATACGACTATTTTTCTATTCAGAAGCACCTGCGCTCCCCCTTGCAGATATCCTGTATGTGCACCCTCCAATACCAGATATCCGTTCTTTTCCTTTGGTGCAAATCGAAGCTCAGGCACAGCGTTTTGGCTGCCCCATGCGTCTGTATATTCCATAAAGTCCTGTCCGTCTACTAAAATCGTGTTGTGTGCATAAGCGCTTTTCAGCCAAATCCTGTTTTCTTCGTGATAAGTATACTGATATCTTCCTGCATCCACCAGTACGTCCTCGCCTTCGCTGACCACATCAAGATGCAGCTTGTCATTATGTCCGTGTCCTCCGCCCAGGCAGCCGTTTCGGAAGTGAAGATATTCTCCGTCACGCTCCCAACTGCTTCGCACATAATAATTTCCACTTTCCTCCAGCATAAAATTCTTCTGCTTCGGCGTCTGTCCATTGATGTTGTCGTAAATATCTGCTCCTTTTTGACGTAAATCCCAGATACTCTCATAGTCCGGATATTCTCCTGCACAGCCCTTTAAAGCCTCTGCCTCCTGACAGCCTTCCTTTGCCAGAATAATAGCAGAAGCAGCCAGCATATCCTCCAGACAAGTTTCGTCACTGTCTCCGGTAAAAGGCTGACAGCCATCCGGTTTTTTCCATGCCACATTTGCCATTGCCATACGGCGGGTAACTTCTAAAAGCTTTTCGGGAATTTCCCTTTCCCATACCTGTAAAATATGAACGCTCTCTAAAAAGCAGTGCAGAACTTCATTGTGATACATACAGGACTGCTCCCAATGTACGCCGTCTGAAAATACCTGAATTTGCCCTTCCTGCTCCAGACGCTTTAAAGCCGTTTCCACATATTCCTCCTGATTAAGCGCCAGACCGATAAACAGCAAACCGTGGTTTTCAATAACACCCCAGTTGCTGGAAATCTGAAAGCCCCTTCTGGCATGAAGAAGATATTCTCCATGTTCCTCTAAGCTTTTTGTAAACATTTCCATAAAAGCGTCATCAATCAGCGGACTGTTTTCAAAATATAAGATGCTCTTTGTCCAGTTTTCCCCACGAATACCTGCCTCAATTTCTCTCCATGTAACCTTTTTACTCTCCTCTGTCAGAGGTACGCCTGTAATCCAGTCTGTTATCATATCTACAAAGGCTTTGGCATACTTTTCCTCTCCTGTCATGGCATAAGCCTGTCCCAGACAGATAAAATAACGATGACGGTTCATCTGATAAATAAACTCCGGATCATCTGTGGGCATATACGTCCAGTTAATGGGATATGTAAACGTCTCCTTTTCGTAGGTACGCTCCATGTCCAGGGTAAGTCAAAAATAAACTCTAAGCGCACAGCCTCATCTGCAATACGCATAATCTGGTCGGTGTTTTCCGAGCGATATTCTCTCGCCGCCTTTGCACACCATTCCAACTCGCCCTTTTGATATCTGTTTTTCTGTCTTTCAAAATATTCTTTTTTATTCATAATTTTCCACTCCTTCTAGCTCTAATCTGCTGTTTTCTAAAAGAGTAACGCTCCTTCGTATCCCACAATAACGCAGCTCTATGGTTTGAGTTTTCCCCGAAGAAAGAGAAATTTTTGTAAGTTTTCCACATTTCCATGCGAAATCCACCTTCAGCCTTCCTTCCAGACACAGACCTGTCACCATCCCTGTCTCCATTCCCTCAGGAATAATCCGAAGAAGCTCTACCACATCACCCCTTCGGGATGCCAATGCTTCCAATACTGCCTCTGCCATTCCGAAATCTCCGTCAATCTGAAACGGGGGATGAATATCCCACAGGTTTTCATCCACACTGTTTGCAAGAAATTGTCTCATCTGCTCATCAAATTTTTTCTTGTCCTTTAAGCGGGCATAAAAGCACATAATCCACGCTTTACTCCAGCCCGTATGACCGCCTCCGTGCTCCAAACGATATTCCAGAGTTCTTTTCGCCGCCTCGAAAAGCGCAGGCGTATCCTCTGAAATTTCTCTTCCCGGATGCAGCCCATATAAATGAGAAACATGACGGTGTCCCTTTTCTACTTCCTCGTATTCCTCCTGCCATTCCAAAATCCTGCCAGACTTCCCAATCTTGGTAGCGGCAAATGTTCTAATATCTCCTGCGCCATTTTTCTGTCTCATATTCCGGCGAACCTGTATTATATCTTCTGCATCCTTCCAGATAATTCTCCGCAAGCTCACGAATAATCTGATGGTCCATGGCAACGCCCATAGCCACACTGGCTTCCTGACCATCTAAAAGGCGATAGGTATTTTCCGGTGATACCGTAGGGCCGCTTATCCACATTTTATCAGATTTCCGATAAAGATAGTCATAGAAAAATAAAATACATTCTTTCATAACAGGCAGCACACGCTCCCTGATTTCCTTCGGATTTTCCTCAAACTCACTGTGATGATAAAGCTGGTTTGCCATCCATGCGCCACCCATAGGCAGAGAAATGCAGGAAGCCACAACCCTGTAATGTCCGTGTCTCCCCACAAATTTGTATTGTGATGCGCTACAAAACCTCTGCAAGCATACACTTTCTTGGCTGTTTTTCGTCCATTTGGAAGCATCTTTTCTATCAAGTTGAAGAACGACTCATAGCATACGCCCAGTCCTGCTCTATCTGCCATCCAGTAATTCATCTGGAGGTTAATATTGATGGTATATCCGCTTTCCCACGGAGGAGTAAAGCTGCCGTTCCATATCCCCTGAAGATTTGCAGGCAGCGCACAGCCATAGGAGCTACTGATAAGAAGATATCTTGCGTAGGAAAACATAAGCCAAGTTAAATAGCCCTGAACCTTTGGTTCTTCACAGCGTTTTAAAAACTCGTCCGCCGGAATTTGAGCCAGCTCCTCTGCCCCTTCTATCTCCAGTCTCATATTATTATAGAGTCTTCCGTATTCCTCAATATGCGCCTTCTTAATCTCCTCAAATCCCGCTTTTGCTGCTTCTTTTAAAAGCCTGCCACACGCATCTAAAGATTTTTTTATCCTCATAATCCGTACGCACGCAAAAGAAAATTTCCACATAAGAGGCTCTTTCTACAAGAAGATATCCACCTTCTACACAGACTCTTCCATCTGTTTTCCCCACTCTGCACCTTACATCATAACACACTCCGTCTCCGCTGTGTCCGTTTAAAGAAATTTCTCTGTCCTCTACTTCGGCATTTTCTTCAAACGGTCTGCGGTTTAATCCCAAGGAAAAGCTCATGCCCTGTTCTTTGTCTGTTTCCATCCGCAGAGCAGTGACCTGATACTTAACAGAAGAAAAAATCTCTCTTACTGTCTTGCAGTTGTCAAAGCAGATTTTCACTCCTGCTTCTCCTTTTTCTAAGTCAATTCCTCTAAAATACTCCTTTACTTTTCCAAAAGGCTCAAAATTAAGAATTGCCTCTGCCGCCGGATGATAAGGATTGGTATATCTGGGATTTCCCACAAACCATCTGCCACATAAGGTCTGTGCCTTGCTTGCCTCTCCTTTTTCTAAAAGCTCTCTCACCTTTTCCAGCTTTTCCTTGCCTGCTTCTACGGCTCGCTCTCTTTTTCCTCCGTACCACAGACTTTCTTCATTTAAAACAATCCGTTCCTGCTGTACACCGCCCAAAAGCACTGCTCCTTGTTGTCCGTTTCCCACAGGAAGCCCCTGTTCCCAGCTTTTTGCCTCGTGCGTTAAATAAAAACCTTTTCCCATTTCTGTCTCCTATTTTTTATAAAAGCTTATACTATCCCTTATTTTATAACTATTGTAACCCTGCCCTATTTTTAATGATATAGGTAATTTTCAACATTCATGGGTGATACTTGCCTGTGAAATAAAAACTGCCGTAGAAATATATCTCAGATACAATGACCTGACTGTATTTTCTACGACAGTTTCTTATTCCTTTATTTTATATTTTTCTTTCTTCTGTACAAAGCTGTTATTGTTCCTAAGGATATAACACCAATGCACATCCAAAGCATGAGCTGTGCCTCATCCCCTGTTTTTACGCCACCGTTTGAGCCATTGCTCTGATTTCCGCTCTGATTATTTCCCTGTGAATTTGAAGGTGTATCTACCACTACTCCAAATCCTCCCAGACTTTTTACAGAAACAGATACCATATCGTCTGCACTCTTACCATTCAGCTTTTCTACTTTTCCGTCTATGTAATGCAATACAGTAAGCTGCTGTCCGTTATATTTTTCTCCTACCGGAATAGACAGCACTGCTTCCTTAGGAAGCTCTAAGTTCTTTCCATTCTGTCGGATAACAACATCATATAAACGGAATACAGATTTTGCAGAAGGAATTTCCTTTCTCATTGCTTTCACTGCTTCACTGTCTTTATCAAGAGGTGTTACCAAAAGCTCCATATCCTGCTCAAGACCTTTTCCTTTTAAAGAAACTCCATACTTTTTATTTACCAATGTAATTTCTTTCTGCTCATCCGGATTTGGATTTGGCTCAGGATTTGGTTCCGGTTGTGGCTCAGGCTGTGAAGTCTTTTTCTGCTCTATGGTAAGAAGATACGTTTTGATGTCTTCTCCTCTTACTGTTTTTTTAGAAACAATTTCAATTTTTGTTCCGTCTTCCACAGGAATAGCCTGTCCGCTTTCATAAACCTTATCTGCTGACTTTATTACTGTTTCCGCATAGCGATTATAAGATTTCGGATTTAATGTAATTTCTTTTACCTTTTCTCCCACTGAAAGCGTATATTCATAAGTATCTCTTGCATATTCCGGTGACAATTTACCGTCTGTAATTCCCAGTGTAGATAATTCGGCATTTTCTGTTACGTCTTTTCCCAGATTTTCCGTATATTCTACTGTAATTACGTCCTTATCTTTTAACTTGCCGTTTTCTACTGTAAAATCCGCAAAACCGGTTTTCGTAATTCATCATTTAAAGTTCCTACCCAACCGCTGCCCGGTCCACGGTCAAATTCACCAAGCCCATCAATCGCTTCAATGTATTCTCCGTTTCGGATAGAAATGCTTAAACCATTTTCTTTGCAGGCACGCTCAATGACGCTCATCATAGAGTCCGTCTGATAAATCGTTGCCTGTGTCTGAATCATCATACCCTTTATTTCGTTTTCTTCCAGAAGGGACAACAGTTTTTCTTCCTTCTTTAAGCCATCCATAATCGTTAAAGTAACTTTACCGACTTCTTCACCCAGCGTTTTTAATTCCTCAATGCGTTCAATGGCTTTCTGTAACTTCTCTACATTATGGACAAGTTTCTGTTCATCTTCTGTGAGACTTTCATACAACGCCTGAATGGAAAGCACAACTTCTGCATCTTCCAATGTTAAATCTTTTATCGCCGGAAGGTTTTCAATAAGCTGAATAACTTCTTCTACTTCTGTTTTTTGATTTTCTTCTGTTAAATCCCAGTAAGTCTTTTCTCCTGCTTTTGCCTGTGTATAAGCTGTAAATGCCTGAAATACCTGAACACCGGACATTTCATTTAACTTTTTATTACTTTTATCATGGCAGAAACCATTTCCTTTTTCTGTTTCACAATAATAGTTGTCCATAAGACAGGTAATCATATTACTATAAGGAGTTCCAAAATCGGAATTTAAAGGATTGATGCCTAAAATCGTCAAAGTAAGCAATACCTGCGCTGTACTTTCAGACGTTCCAAAGTCATAAGAGTCAGACATAGAATTCTTCAAATATTCTAATCCTGCTTCCACTGCCTGATGAACTTTTACATTTGTATTTCTGTACGGAGCCAGCGCCTGCAAGCACATAGCTGTCATATCCACACTGACAGTCTGATTATCCATAAGTCCGAAACCGCCGTTTTCTTCATTTTGGAATTTCAAAAGTGCAGTTATGATACTCTCCCTGTTCCATTTTGCATCTGTGGGAATTTCCATTCCCTTTGCATCCGCTGCCAGCAGCGCCCATGCCAGCTCATTTCCACCCATATCTAAGCTCGGATGATTATAAATCATTTCTGCCAGATTTACACCGGCTACATCCGTAATGTCTTTGTTCATAATTAACAAGGACAATGCCACACGCTCCATATCTGTGGGTTTCTGCATTTTACTCCATTTTTTCACTGTGTCTGCCACAGACTGATAATAAGCATCTAATTTTTCCTGTGAAATGGTTTCTCCTGCACGAAGACGTGCATAGACAATCCAGTCGTTGTTGTTATACTGATAATTTTCTTCCGGATATTTGGATGCAAATTGCTCTTTTGCCCCCTGCAATCCTTTATTTATCAACGCATCAATATCTACCTGCGGTGTTTCCCCGCCTGACACAGTAACGGTGAATTTTATAGGCTCTACTTTATTTGTCTTGTCTATCGGAGTTCCTGTTACCGTTACAGTACCTTCTTTTAAAGACTGCACATAATACTTATCACTGGTAAGAAAAGAGCCTTTATCCGGTGCATTATCCCATTCCGGATTTCCTTTTTTCCAATATCCCTGTTCTTTACGGACAACCTTTACAATTCCCGCTTTATCATAAGACCATTCCAACTGTGGATCTGTAACACTCCAGCCATCCTTGGAAAGCTCTCCCTCAAAGGTTAAGTTAAGGAGCTGTTCTGTGAAGTTTTCCATCTGGAGGTTGCTTTCATCTATGGTTATTTTTGTTAATGGATTTTTATACTTATAAGTAACCTCTGAAGTTCCGCTTACTACGCTTGTTTTCTTTGTCTCAGGATTTGTCTGTTCGATTTTTGCCGTATAAGTGACTGTACCCGCTTTATATGGTACATACCCCTTTACCATGCTGTCTACATAGTTAGCAATAGAAGGAGCACTGCTTGTTACTGTCCAGTTACTTGCATAGCTGGCATTCTCCGGTGATACAATCACACCGCTGTAATCCGGCAAAAACGCATAATTGTCAGGATCATTTGCATTTCTGGAATGAATTTCTTTTTCTCCCGAAATAGCCGGCTTCACACTTTCAACAGGTACATAGGAAGAAGTTGTTTCTACCTCTGCTTTTATTTCGGGGTTTGCCTTTGCGGTCACTGTCATAGATGCTGTTCCCGGCTTGTTGAACTTAAATTCGCTGGATGAGTTTAAGTTATAAATCAATTTTCCATCACTTGGCGCATAAGTAAAACGAGAACTATGTACCGGAATAAATTCTTCGCTTCCCTGATATTTTGCCTGTACCTGAATATTTTTCCATTCGGAACCTTCTACTTTTATTTTACCGTTAGTTACATCCTCTCCATCAATAAAAAGCTTAATTTGTTCAATTATCTGTGATTTTGCAATTACTTTTACCCAAGCAACTGTTTCTGTGGATGCATCTGCTTTTCTTTCTGTTGCTGATACAATGGCAGAACCCTCTGCATCTACTCGAAGTTCACCTCGATCTGCCCCTATTGATAAGGCCCTGTCCGGCTTTACATCTGTTATGTTCCATGACACTGTACTCGTAGTCGGTAATTCTTTTAAGTGAAATGTTCCTGCCAGATTAAAAGCACCTACCTCATCCGGTGATACATATAAAGTCTGATTTTCAATTGTCTCTGTTACACCATCTGCAAAAGCAAACTCTATTTCATATTTATTTTCCGGAAAATTTGGTTTGTTGGGATTATATTCCTGATTCTCCCCAAAATAAGGATATCCTGTACTATTTTGTCCCCATGCGATGCCAAACTCACCCTTATTCTTGTTTAAAAGCTCTACAAATTCCTTCGTCTTCATATCATCTTCTGACTTTGCAGAAGAATTTATTAATGCTTCTGCCGGAAATTGTACTGGATTTTTCCCACTGTCAGACCAATAGGAATTGATTAAGTTACCTCCTTTATATTCTTTAAATAAAACAGCTATTTTCCCTTCGCTAATAGAATAACTATTAATCAATCTGCCGCCTGTAAGACGTTTTGCAAATCCACAGGCTCCATCGCCTTTCACGTCTGTATAACAGTTAATAATTGCACCTTTTAAATCATATCCTGCCGGCCCGCTTTCTGCCCATGAAGCTAAAGTACCGGTAAAATGTGTATTTTGTAAAATCCCTTGTTCTCCAACACTCTGAAACAACCATGTAGTATCTTCAAAAGTAACCGTATGTCCATTTCCATCAAAGGTAGCGTTAAATTCAAAAAACGCCTTATATTTTTTGTCTAATGTAATATCATTATCAAGAACATAGTAAACGTCTGTCTTTTCAGCGTCTATTTTCTCCAAATCTGCCTGCTTTTAATATGAACAACCTGGTTTTCATCTTTTGGCGGAGCAACCGGTTCTGTTACTTTTTTCTTTTCTAATTGTTCTTTTGCCGCATTTAAGGCTTTCAAAGCTTCCTCAATTTCTGTCTGCTTTACATCTGATTTCTGCAAAACTTGTTCTGCTACATCTAATGCTTCAGAAAATGCTTTCCAACTTTTTTCAGTATATCTGTCCTGCTCCAGTCGCTTTCCTTCATTTACAGCATTTTGGAGAGCTGTTTTATCTATCTGTTCAGGTTCTGGATTTCCTCCACTCTGTCTTAAAACAGGTAACCCTTGATTACTTCCATCTGACGGAGAAGTCCATGTAAATCCTGTGTCCGGAATATCTTTATTTAATAATTGCGCTGCAGACTTTAATTCCTCTAATGTTTTTTTGAAACTATTTCCGTCTTCAGGCTTTTTTCCCCAAGATACAGGTCCCGAAGCTGACGAAGCTTTATCTGTCGCATAATAACTGTTAGATAAAATACTTTCTTCCGTTTCTCGAATTCCAACAAGTCCGCCTGCCATCATAGCGTCAATACTTCCACCAAAGTACGTATTTTTAACTGCTCCTGAGCGGAAAGTTCCTACAAGACCTCCTACTTCTCCTGCCCACCCAGTTAATTTTATTTTAGCCGTAGAATAGCAGTTCTGAATGGTTCCGCTTAAAGTAATCGCCATACTTCCAAAAGTTTTGTCACTTACAATAACATTTTCACTGGTTACTCCAAGGTTCTGAATCGTTCCTGTCACTTCATTTGCCAGAGGCTTATCTGCAAGAGTAATGGTGTGACCATTTCCATCTAAAGTTCCTGCAATGCGTTCAAAAGTTTGACCTTTTGTAAACACAATATCCTCTGTCAACGTATAAGTTGTTCCCGCTTCAATAACTGTGGGAATTTCCGTTTCAGAAATTTCAGCTTCCTGCCCCGTCCCACTTAAAATTTCTCCTGCTTCTACAACCGGAGTCTCCATGTCGCCTGTGGCATGTACCGATACAGCATTCCGGTAATAAGCAATGCCATTACCAGAAGCAGACTGAGAACACGGTTTGCATTTCTTCTTTTTTTCATTTTCTTTCTCCTTTACATATTTTTTCTTACATAGCATTTTTATGAGACAGTCGCATAAAAGAGGATTTCAAAATATTTATACATTTTTAGTTTTCCCTTAATGTAACAAACTCACAAAAAAAGGTCTCTTTACACACCGGTAAAGAAACCTTATCTATCTTCACTATGAAATTTTATCCTGCACATCTTTTTCTACACAAATAAAACTCCCTCAACCCGGAAATCTATTTCTCTGATGGCAGATTTTCTGACTTAGCCGAAAAGCATTACAGTAGAGGTGACTGTATCGGATTTGCACCGATTTCCCTTTTAACCTTGGAGCAAGCTCCAACGACCATCATGGATATGCAGTTTACACTCCTTTATAGTACACAATTCAAAAAAGAATATCAAGCCTTTTTCTTCCTTTTTAATACAACAAACAGCGTTCCTCCGACTATAAACATCACGGACAGCATTACAAACGGTGTTTCATCTCCTGTTTTGACCTTATCCACACCGGAAGAAACTGCCTTATCCAATACCGTACCAAAGCTGTTTAAAGACTCTACTTCTACGGATACAAATCCGTTTTTTACCTTTCCTTTTAATTTTTTTACTTTTTCATTGTCACAGGAAAGCACCACAACTTCTTTGCCGTTATATTTTTCCGATATAGGAAGCTGAAGCTCTGCCTTATGAGGAAGGGCAATCTCTTTTCCGTCTTTTAAAAGCTGAATTTCAAGAGGATTGTCAAGCTGCTGTTTCTTGGAAATTTCCTTTTCCATAAGCTTCACATCTGCATGTTTTTATCCAGCTTCTCCACAGATAACTGCATATCTGATGTCAAACCTTCCCCTGTTAATTTGACACCATGCTCTTTATTTACCAGCATATCAGTTTCCTGAATTTCCGGTGTACTTGGTTCTTCCTGATTTTCCGGCTTCTGCGGCTCCTGTGGTATTTCCGGTGTTACCGGCGGCACAAGCTGAAGCTCTGCCATGGAAGCTGCTCCGTTTGTTCCTGCCATAGCAAAAGTCAAAACTGCTCCGTTTTCTGTTTTTCACAAGTAACGTTTTCATCCAACTGAATACTGTCTGCTATTTCTTCTTCAAATGTAAGCTGAATATTTCCTTTATTTTTCATTGTGGGGTCGGAAACAGAAACTTTCACTGTTCCCTGTTCTGTTTCCTGAAGCATAACAGACGCAGCCTTATCGCTTGTTATTCCGTCTACACTTCCGCCCTGCTCCTGCCAGAAGTTTATGCCTGTGATTTTTAAGGTCTCATGGCGCACTGCCTGAACCTCACTGCTGTTTTCCAATATGGTTACCTTGGGCGCTTGGGCGTAATTTTCTGTTTCTTCTGCACTTGTTTCAGGAAGCAATACATAACTATACGATGCGTTTTCCGGGTTCTGTCCGTGGTCTACCCACATTTCCAGATAATTCTCTGTGCTTTCCCCCTCAAAAGTTCCTACATCCTTCCAACTGCCTGTGGTTTGACCTCTGCGAACCTGAATTTCTGTATTTTCTTCAGGGAAATAATATCCTGTTCCCACAGACTGATTGCCTTCTAAATGTGCCCAATTTACCTGTTCAAAGCTTGTGCCTGATACGTCTGCTGTACGTTCAACCAACTCTTTTACATTCGCTTCTTTCACAGGTATTTCTGTTTTTTCTCCGTTGACAAGAAGCTGATTGCTTCCGTCTTTTCTTAACTTCTTATTCTCAATGGTAGTTTCCACCGGAAGTTCCATATTTTATTGGTAATTCCTGCTCCAAGGCAGACCATTTCGTCATCAAACATAAACCATGACTTCTTGCCTTTTAAATCCGGCGCATAAGAAACCGGTGCATCTCCTGCAATTCCCTGCGTTTCTCCTGAAAATGACATACCGCTGACGCCATAATTTCCTATGGAAGTTCCTCCTACCCAGCTCTCCTTGGAACAGAAATCTCCGCCCTGTGCAAAACCTGAGCCATCCGGTTTCCCTGTACCGATATTTACCGGAACTACGGTCGTTCCCGGCAGTCTTAACGGATTTACTGTATTCCAATAATTCTCTGTATACTGCTTGTCCTCATCATAAATATAGGTCATCCCGTTATTCTGATGCCATCCAAAACGATTTTCATCATTCATAATTTCTGTGTTCTGAATACGTTCCGAATACATAGACAATGCAAAAAGATAGTCTTCTGTTCTGTGAACTACACGGTCCATAAGGGGATAAGATTTATGTACCGGCGCTATGTTACTTTGGATGGAGGTATCTTCCAAAATTTCCTTGGCTTTCTTTTTAATTGCCATATTTTCCGCACCAACAAGACTGTCAATAAATCCTTCATCTTCTTCCAGCCAAGCTTTCAGCGCAGAAAGCGTTGTCTCTTTTGCCTCTTGACTAAAGGAGTCTACAATTTGCAGAATAATCATCATTGCCTCACGTCCTGCTGCCTGATTGCTGCTTGCCGGTCTGGATACAGAACGCCCTTTCAGACAATCCAGCATCATTCCCTGATACATGCCGTTTCCAAAGCCTTCCACAATATAGCTTTCCAGATTGTCCTGAACCTGTTCCGGATATTTCCAGGGTGTTCCAGCAAGGAGAGACGGAATTTTAGCGCCACCCTTCATAAACTCAATCCCATAAGCGCCTAAATACGGCACTTTTATATGGTCGAGATAAGAACCGTCCGGATAAAAACCGCTGTTATATCCGTTCGCTGCAATTTGAGCGCTGTCTTCTACATTTTGAATAACAAAGGTCTGGGAAGACGCCAGCATCCCCAAATACACCAGCTCATTATCTTCTCTCAATGCTCCCAGTCCCACTGCCGTTGTGGAACAGTCGATAATATTCGCTCCCTGCGCCTCACGATATCCCTGCCATGGGTGCTTGCCGTATTGATAACGCCTTCATGGAACGGATCAGGCTGGAAAAAGTAAAGTGTTTCTGTGTACGCCATAACCTGTTCTTCTGTCAGTCCGTCATAAATCAATATTAAAGCAGGAATTAAATCCTTGGGAATACCAATTTCCCATGTCCACCAGTTATCCGTCTGGCTTTTTGCCGTATAACAAGAGCCGCACAGGAAATCTAAAATATTGGTAATATCCTTTAGCATATCCTGATTTTGATAGAGAGCTCCGCCTTCTGCTGCGTAAGCTTTACACATAGAAAGCACCTTTTTCTATGAAAAACTTACTAAATTTCTGATTATCTTTTCATAAGTTGGTAAATGCCGATATATCCCGTATTTTAGCTTTATCGGTATTTTCTTTTTGGAAGATACCTTGCATAAGCTGGCATTTACCAGCATGAAATGCAACCAAAAGTAGTAAATGAGTAGTAAATATAAGCTCCGATATTAACAAGCCAGTCTTTCCAGTTCTGCTTTTGCAGATTGAAATGTACCGTGTGCATAATAGCCAAGTGTCATGGTTATGTTAGCGTGTCCCATAAGATATTGCAGGGTGTTTGGGTTCATTCCTCTGTTTGCCATATTCGTACAGTAAGTATGTCGGAATGAATGTGGTGTGATGTTCGGTAACTTGTCCGTGTGATACTTGTTATACTTCTTAATTAGTCCTCGCACCATGCCCTCATAGTTTCCTGCAACTTTAGGTAAGCCCTCACGGTTCAAGAATAGGAAATTGCTATAACCACCTACAATCAACGGTTGTGCCTTTCCTCTGTTCTTTAGTATTCTTTGGATTGCTTGATAAGCCCGTTCTGTCAATGGAAGTTCTCGTTTTCCGTTTTTGGTCTTTGGCGTTTCAATATAGTAGCGATTTCGCTGTCTTTCAATAACTGGTGGTCTATATTGAGTATTCTGTTCTGCATATCAATATGCGTCGTTAGTCCGCAAAATTCAGAAATACGAAGTCCCGTTTCCAGCAGAAGCACAACCTCATCATAATACTTGCTGTAAATCTTATCCTTTTCCATAAAGGCAAGCAGGCGTTCTTCCTGCTCTGGTGTAAGGATAACTTTCTGCTCCGTATCATCTTCCAGAACATCACTTAGCTTAAATTCAAACGGGTTCTTTCTGATACAGTCGTCTT
>ENA-OQIC01000342-OQIC01000342.1-human-gut-metagenome-genome-assembly--contig:-NODE-342-length-20967-cov-1.532917_pt1 | contig 20967 bp, 21 predicted proteins | sample MGYA00242572_ERZ504736 | MGnify/ENA primary metagenome ERZ504736 (study PRJEB26092, sample SAMD00036201) | human gut metagenome | host: Homo sapiens | study: EMG produced TPA metagenomics assembly of...
AAAGAGTTCATCGCATCCTGATAACTTTTCGCCGAGGAATACCGTCCTTCCTTTTGTAACAGACTTATATACTCTCGCATCCCTTCCACCAATCTTTCTCATCCATATCTCTCTATTTAAATTCCAACTGAAAACAAACACGCGAAATTAGACATCCTGACAAATTATATCTTTTGCGGCAAGTTGTTTTATTGACGAATAGCCACTATATTTGTACGTTGTTTTAAACAGAGTACAGACTAAATTAAAAAGTAAAGCATATGCACAATTGGTTTGAATGTAAGGTCTCTTACGAGAAAATGCTGGAAAATGGCATGCAGAAAAAAGTAACCGAGCCTTACTTGGTAGACGCCCTGTCTTTTACGGAAGCGGAAGCTCGCATCATCGAGGAGATCCGCCCCTTCATCACGGGTGAATTCACGGTAACAGACATCAAACGAGCTCGTTTATCCGAATTATTCTTCAACGAGAATGGTGATCGGTTCTATAAGATCAAGGTTTATTTTATCACGTTGGACGAGAAGAGTGGAGCGGAAAAGAAAACCGCCGCACAAATGCTTGCCCAAGCCACTACGCTGAAAGAGGCCATAGCCGTATTGGAAGATGGAATGAAGGGTACATTGGCGGATTATACCATCGCCTCGGTAACGGAAACCCAGTTGATGGATGTATTCCCATTCGACGCGAACAGTATTCCCGGCGAGAAGAAAAGTGGCGAGGAACTGATAGCGGAGCAAAAACAACAAGCTGAACAAAGAGGATAAAAAACATGAGTATCGCTCAAAACATAGTACAACTGAAAACGTCGCTCCCGCAAGGGGTGACGTTGGTTGCCGTCTCTAAGTTTCACCCGGTGGAGGCTCTATGGGAGGCTTACAACGCCGGACAGCGGGTGTTTGGCGAAAGCAGGGCACAGGAACTGAGCGCCAAGCAAAAAGTACTACCTGAGGATATCGAATGGCATTTTATCGGCCCGTTACAAAGCAATAAGGTAAAAGATATCGCTCCTTTTATTCATTTGATCCATAGCATAGACTCCTTGAAGCTTTTGGCTGAGGTGAATAAACAAGCGAAAAAACACGACCGCACGATCCGGGTATTATTGGAGATCCATGTGGCGCAAGAGGAATCCAAGCACGGATCAGTCCTGAGGAATGCAAAGAGTTGTTGCGTGACGAGTCCTTGGCCGAATTCCAGCACATTCGTATTTGCGGATTGATGGGCATGGCTACCAATACCGATGATACGGGGTTGATACGGGAAGAATTCCGCAAGATCCATGATTTATTTATCGAACTGAAAGAGACGCTCTGTAAAGATAATGTCGATTTCAAGGAGATATCCATGGGGATGAGCCATGATTACCCGATCGCTATCCAAGAAGGAAGCACCTTGATACGGGTGGGTACCAGTATCTTTGGCGAACGGAAATATTAAAGTAATTATTAAATCTAAATATAGGCAACATGATTGACATTAAAACCCAATACGCAGGGTTGACACTTCGCAATCCGATTATCGTAGGGAGCTCCGGACTCACCAATAAGGCGGAACGTAACAGGGATTTTGAGAAAGCAGGTGCTGGAGCTATCGTATTGAAATCTCTTTTCGAAGAGCAGATCGAGATGCAGAGCGAGGCTTTGATGCAAGACTCCGATTACCCCGAAGCGGCGGATTATATCCGTGGTTATGTAAAAGCGAATCAAGTAAATGATTATCTGGAACTGATCAAGAAGAGCAAGGAATTATGTACGATCCCCATTATCGCCAGCATCAATTGCTATAAGGCGGACGCTTGGATCGACTTTGCCCGCCAAATTGAGTTAGCGGGAGCGGACGCTTTGGAATTGAACGTGTTCTTCATGGAAACCGAACTGACCGAAGATTTCGAGAGTATCCGGGATACGTATGTCAGTATCATCCGCAAGGTAAAAGAGACCGTATCGATTCCGGTTATCATGAAGATCGGAAAGAATTACAGCAATATTCCTTCGCTGGTTAATTTGTTGAAAGTAAACGGTGCTGATGGTGTCGTGCTATTCAATCGTTTCTACCAGCCGGATATCGACATTAATAATATGCAGATCGTTTCGGGTAATGTATTTAGCAATCATTCCGATTTGAGTGACACGATTCGCTGGACGGCTATCGTATCCGGAAAGATCCCGGGAATCAGTATCGCTTCCTCTACCGGTGTGCATGATTGGGAAGATGTCGTTAAATGTCTATTGGCCGGCGCTTCCGCCGTACAGATGTGTAGCGCTGTCTATACACATGGAGCGGAAATCATCTCCCAAGTATTGACTTGCGTGGAAGAGTGGATGCATCAGGCACATTACCAATCCCTTTCCCAATTCCAAGGCAAATTGAATTACGCCAATATCCCGAACCCGGCGATGTATGAGCGTTCACAATTCATGAAATATTTCTCCAACAGAGATTAAAAGAAATACCTAGTAGTAGAGACGGGGCGTGCCCCATCTCATCCCAGCTAAATGGTAACTTAAAGATACTATTCAGACGGTGATGAGACGGGGCACGCCCTGTCTCTACTATAGGGTAATATACAATAGTCTTAATTATTTTCCACTAGAAAGTATTTTTATTAGAAAATAGTTATATCTTTGCATCATCAAACAAGTTATAAAGAAATATGGAACCAATTTGCGCCATAAAGGATATCTATAAGATACTGTACCAGTTCGAGAAAAATTTCTCGGAAGTACATGCTATCACCATCAACGAGGCCATGTTGCTTTGTTGCTTAAAGGATAATGAGGCAAAGTCGGCAGGAATGATTTGCGATTATATCGGTCTTTCAAACTCCCGGGTCTCAAAGGTGATCACTCTGTCGAGAACAAGGGGTTTATCCGCAGGAACATCAATAAAGAGGATAAGCGGCAAATGTTTTTCTCGCTCACCCAAAAGGGAAAGAGAAAATACAACAGATGATGCAGGCCGAGCTAAATATGGATAGCCTGTTCAATCAACTCAAAGAATACATACAAAAGGGATGAATCCCTTTTTTTAACTAATTATTGTCTACTAACAAATATGTATAATATAAATTAAATATAAACGGATATGAAGTACTTGATTATTGGAGGTGTAGCCGGTGGAGCTACCGTAGCAGCCCGGCTGCGTAGAATGGACGAGAAAGCGGAAATCATCCTTTTCGAACGTGGAAAATATGTTTCTTACGCAAACTGTGGATTACCTTATTATATAGGAGACACGATCAACGACCGGAATAAATTATTCGTACAAACCGTGAAAGGCTTCACGGATCGATTCCGCATCGATATCCGTACGGAGCAGGAAGTGACCCAAATCCTTCCCGAATCCAAGCAAGTGGAGGTAAAGAAACTCGGCACAGGAGAAACCTACACGGAGACTTACGATAAACTAGTGCTCTCTCCCGGTGCGGAGCCTTTGCGTCCACGCATCGAAGGAATCGAGAGTAAAAAGATATTCACGTTACGTAACGTGCCGGATACGGACACGATCAAGAATTACGTGAACACGGAAAAGCCCCGTACCGCCGTTGTTGTAGGGGGTGGTTTCATCGGCTTGGAGATGGCGGAGAATTTGCATGAGCTGGGTGTCCATGTCACCGTCGTGGAAATGGCTAACCAAGTGATGGCACCCCTCGACTATTCCATGGCCGCTATCGTACATCAGCAATTGATCGGCAAGCAGGTAGGCTTGATGCTGGAAGATGGCGTATCTCGTTTCGAGGAGACTTCCAGAGGCGTGACCGTTCATTTGAAAAGTGGGAAGCAGATCCCGGCGGATATGGTTTTATTGAGTATCGGTGTCCGTCCGGAAACCCGATTGGCCAAGGAAGCGGGACTTACGATCGGAGCACTCGGCGGTATCGCTGTCAATGAATATATGCAGACCTCGAACCCGGATATTTATGCGTTGGGAGATGCCGTGGAAGTACGCCACCTCGTGACAGGCAAACCAGCCTTGATCCCATTGGCGGGTCCAGCGAATAAGCAAGGACGTATCGTAGCCGATAATATCGTATCCGGCAATAAGGAAACTTATGACGGGACGATGGGAACCTCTATCGCCAAGGTATTCGACTTGACGGTCGCCACGGCGGGAGCTAACGCTAAGCTGTTGAAACGGGAAGGAATCGCTTATCAATCCTCCTATACGCATGGAGCCTCGCATGCGGGATATTACCCGGGAGCCGTGCCTTTATCGATCAAGATATTGTTCGCGCCGGAAGACGGACGACTGTTAGGGGCGCAAGTCGTAGGTTTCGGAGGCGTAGACAAACGGATCGAGATGTTAGCGCAAGTTATCCAGCGGAAAGGTACGGTCTATGACCTGACGGAGTTGGAACATGCGTATGCTCCTCCTTATTCAGCCGCTAAAGATCCCGTAAATATGGCCGGGTTCGTAGCGGAGAACCTACTTACGGGAAAAGCGAAAGCGATCCAGTGGAGAGAGATCCAGAACTTATCGCCAGATACCGTACGTATCGATGTCCGTACCCGTGACGAGTACAGCTTAGGGACAATCCCCGGCTTCATCAATATACCGGTTGATGAGTTAAGAGAACATTTGGCGGAACTGCCTAAGGATAAACTAATCGTAGTGACTTGCGCCGTTGGATTAAGGGGCTATTTGGCTTATCGCATCCTGACTCAAAATGGCTTCACGAATGTCCGAAACCTATCCGGTGGTTACAAGACTTGGAGTGTAGCGACAGCAAAGATCAAGAATGAGCGGCCTGCGCACCTTGTTCGTCCGAAGCTGTTTCTGATAAGGCATCTGGTAAAAGTAGCTCTTGCAAATCGACTCCGGCAGCTACGGCGATTAAGGTAGACGCTTGCGGATTAATGTGTCCGGGACCGATCATGCAGTTGAAAAAGAACTATGAGAACTTGCGGGAAGATGAGTCATTGGAAATCACCGCAACAGATCAGGCTTTCGGAAAAGATGTCTCTTCATGGTGCAAGATAACCGGGGCAGAGTTAGTCTCTCTGGAAAATAAGGGAGGCACGATCGCCGCCACGGTACGAAAAAAAAAAGCTGAATGCAAAATAGCGACAGGTGGTAATAGTGCCGACAACAAGACATTGATCGTTTTCAGCGATGACCTCGATAAGGCGTTGGCCTCATTCGTCATAGCGAACGGGGCTGCCTCCACCGGAAAGAAGGTGACTATGTTCTTTACTTTCTGGGGGCTTAACGTGATTAAGAAACGGGAAAAACCTGCCGTATCTAAAGATATCTTCGGCAAGATGTTTGGCTGGATGCTTCCGGCAAATAGCGAAAAGCTGAAACTATCTAAAATGAATATGGGTGGAGCCGGCAGTTGGATGATGCGCCTTATCATGAGGAAGAAACGGATCGACAGCTTGGAAAGCCTTATGGCACAAGCCGTAGAGAATGGTATCGAGATGATCGCCTGCACGATGAGCATGGACGTAATGGGCGTCAAAAAAGAAGACTGATGGATAACGTTGTCCTAGGAGGCGTAGCACCTATCTGGAACGTGCGGAAGACGCAAACGTAAACTTATTCATCTAATTCAATTCAAAAAAATATCCCAGCATATCCACAATAAGGACAATGCTGGGATATTTTATATAAATGATCTGATGCTTATTTAATCATATCAAACCCAGTGTAAGGGATCAAGCTTTCGGGATGCGGATGCTCGGGGGTTTGGTTGTTTTCCAATAAGGCGGCTACGATGCGAGGTAAAGCCAAGGCACTACCATTCAAGGTATGGCAAAGTTGCGTTTTCTTATTCTCGTCACGATAGCGGCATTTCAAGCGGTTGGCTTGATACGTATCGAAGTTGGACACGGAGCTAACTTCCAACCAGCGTTGTTGTGCCTCGGAATACACCTCGAAGTCAAAGCAAAGGGCAGCCGTGAAACTCATATCACCCCCACAAAGACGAAGGATGCGATACGGCAACTCCAACTTCTGAAGTAATCCCTCCACATGATTCAACATCTCTTGGTGAGATTGCTTAGAGTGCTCCGGTTTATCGATCCGAACCAACTCCACCTTAGAAAATTCGTGCAAACGATTCAAACCGCGTACATCCTTGCCATAAGAACCTGCCTCACGACGGAAGCATTGTGTATAAGCGCAATTCTTGATCGGTAACTGCTTCTCATCCAGAATGACATCCCGGTAAATATTTGTCACGGGCACCTCCGCTGTCGGGATCAAATAGAGGTCGTCTACCTCGCAATGATACATCTGTCCCTCCTTATCCGGAAGCTGCCCCGTACCATAACCGGAAGCCGAGTTCACCACCGTAGGCGGCATGATCTCCAAGTAACCGGCGTCACGAGCCTCATCCAAGAAGAAGTTGATCAACGCACGTTGCAAACGAGCGCCCTGTCCTTTATAGACCGGGAAACCTGCTCCCGTGATCTTAACACCCAGATCGAAATCAATCAAATCATATTTCTTCGCCAATTCCCAGTGCGGAAGAGCGTTCTTCGGAAGTTCCGTTTCCATACCTCCCATTTTCTCTACCACATTGTCCTCGGCGGAGATACCCTCGGGCACCTCATCGTAAGGTACGTTCGGGATCGTATAAAGTAAGTTCTGCAGCTCCTCGGCAGCCTGATCCATCTCAGCCTGCAAAGCCTTGCTCACCTCCTTGATCTCGGAAACATGTTTCTTAGCGGCCTCCGCCTCTTCCTTCTTGCCCTCTTTCATTAATTGTCCGATCGACTTCGAGGTTGCGTTTACCTCCGCTAGGTTCTTATCTAATTGATTTTGTGCGATACGTCTTTTATCATTCAATTCCAACACTTTATCGATGCTTTCTTTCGCACCCTTAAAATGTTTCTTTTCCAGTCCACGGATTACGGCATCCGTGTTTTCAGCGATTAATTTGATTGTCAACATATTCTATTTATGTTTAATAGTTTTTCTAAGACGCGAATTTAGTAATTTTATTTTACCCTACCACCCGTTAACCAAGTTCTTGTATAATAAGGTTCGCTAAGGCTACTTACCATCACGCCGCTAGAAGTACTGGTATGGATGAAGCGCCCATTTTTCAAGTAAATCCCCACGTGATTCGGAACGCCACGTTTCCCGCCACGACCCGTCTTGAAAAATACCAGATCTCCTTCCTGCAATTTGGCACGACTCACTTTCTTGCAATTATACTTCAGCATATCCGCCGAGGAACGAGCCAGCTGCTTTCCGTATACCTCCCGATAAACGATCGATACGAAACCGGAGCAATCCACGCCCCGTTTCGTGCTCCCTCCCAATTTATGACGTACACCCAACCAACGGGCCCCCTCGTTGTACAAGAATATATTATCTTCCGGTGTGATACGTACCCCATATAAGCGAGCCAACTCCTTCGGTCCCTTGAAATCGGCGGGCAAAGCTACTTTTTGTTGTTTTTTGCTACCGCACGAGGTCAGACATATAAGCAGGATAAAGATCCGGATAAACCCTAAAGGAATGCTATTCTTCATATCGTTTTCTCTTAATTAAGGCACGAATATACACATAAAGTTTAGAATGCCCATTATAAGGTTCCTACAATGGGCATTGTAAGGTCGTTAGAATGCCCATCGTAAGGAGCTTTGAATGGGCATCCAAGTTCAAGAAGGTTGAGCAGCTTTCAGATAAGCGTTGAACGCCTCTTTGTAGGCATCCGTCACGTGGATGATCTCCTTCCCGATATAAACGCAATTATTCCGGTCGACGGAGCGGATCTTATCCAACGCCACGATATAAGAACGATGGACCCGCATAAAGCGACCGGAAGGCAGCATCTCTTCCATGGCCTTCATCGTCACGTGGGTGATAAGCGGACGGGCCTCCCCTTCCAGATAGATCATCACGTAATCCTTCAAGCCCGTCACGTATAATATCCGGGAGATTTCCACCTGCCGCAACTGGCTATCCACCCGCACGAAAAGGCTGCCTCTCTCCTCCTTCACGCTACTCATCTCAAACCATTGGCGGGCCTTCTCCGCAGCTCCGAGAAACTTATGGTATCGGATGGGCTTCAGCAGGAAATCGAGGCATTCACCTCATAGCTATCAAAGGCATACTCCTTAAAGGCGGTCGTGAAGATCACCTCGTACCGGGGGGCACCATGCGGGAGAGGTTCAGCCCGTCCAGATCCGGCATCTGAATATCCAAGAAAAGCACGTCCACCGAAGACTCACGCAACGTGGAGAGTGCCAGCACCGGATCATTGAAGGAAGCCGCCAGCCTCAGATAAGGCGTACGGCTTACGAAGTCCTCCAGCATCTTCACCGCCAAGCTCATCGTCTACGATCATGCAAGTCAGTGTTTTCATAAGCAGTCTCGAAGTGTTATTTGAACAAAGTAACTATTTTCCCGGAGCGCTTGATCATATCGGTAACGACCGGGATAAGCCAGATCCAGCCTACGCCTCAGGTTTTCCAACCCGATCCCCGATCCGCTACGGTTCACATCCGGTTTCGGATGGTCGCTATTCTCGCAGGTAAAAACAAGGTCATCTCCTTCCGCCTTGAAACGAATACGTACGAACGACGACTTACGGCTATTCACGCCATGCTTGAATGCGTTCTCTATTAAAGAGATGAACAAAAGCGGCACGATCCTCATCGGTTTAGGCGGAACTTGCAAATCCACTTCCACGGTAGCCAGTTCATTGCAGCGCAACCTCATCAGCTCGATGTAATTATTCATGAACTCGATCTCGCCTTCCACCGGTACCAGCTCATGGTTCGACTCATAGAGCGTATACCGCAGCAAATCGCTCAATTGCCCGATACTTCTTGCGCCGTATCTTGGTCTATCTGGACCAAGCTGGATATATTATTCAAGGTATTAAAGAGAAAATGCGGATTCAACTGGTTCTTCAGCCAAGCCAGTTCCGCCTCGGCGTTTTTCTGCCGTTCCTCTTTCAAACGCATCTGCATATCGCCCCAGCGTACGATATAACGGAATCCCACGGCACATCCAACCACTAGCAAATGTAAGAAGAACGCTCCGAAAGAGACCATATACATTCCCGAACGCCATTCGTCCGGGAAATCCGCCTTAGGAGAAAATATCCATAGGTTAGCCCCCGTGATCAATAGCAAATTCATCAACCCAAAGAGCATCTTCCGATCCCGATAAAGCAAATAGGGAACCAATACATAGAAATTAGCGGTGAAAACAATAGCCAACGGAGTAATGAACCCCGTATTAATCTTCCACACCTCGAAAGCCGAACTCGGATTAAAGCGTATGAAAAATCGATCGCAGGAGGAATCAGCCATAAGGTGATCCACAATAAAGCCTGTCCTCCCGCCAATATATAATCTTGCCTCGTGAGTTTCATAATACGTTTTTTATAAAAGTAAGCGAATCTAACGCCTGCGCCTATGAACGCAAGCGTTTTATTCGACGAGTGGCAGGGTCGCTTTAGACGAAAAAAGAATTATCGCTTCTGGATACGAGCCGCATAGCCTCCACCGGGAGCCATACGGATCTTTAATTTGCGATCTGTCGGGACTGGGATTACCTCTTTCTTATAATCACGGGCAGCACGATCGGCATTTATGCCATCCTTGAATAATTCCAAAGTATAATCACCTTCGCCCAAGAAAGACAGGTCTAAATCCAGCTCCCTCGGCGTCCAGTTGGTCAATGCCCCGATATACCAATCATTACCATGACGGCGGGCGATCGCTACATACTCGGAGACCTTTCCATCTAATGAGACCGTCTCATCCCAGATAGTGGGAATGTTAGAGATAAACTCCGTACATTCCTTTTCCCTCCTGTAATTAGACGGGGCATCGCACAACATATTGAAAGGAGACTCGAAGATCACGTAAGTAGCCAACTGGCGGCAACGGGTTCCTTGGCTCATCGGCTCCGAGTTTACCGGGCGATAATTACCTTTAACGGCGTTACGCATAGCGCCTTGCGTATAATCCATCGGGCCGGCGATCATACGGATGAATGGGATCGTGACATCGTACGTCACCATATCGTAAGACTCGGGAGACCATTTCAGTTGCTCCAAGCCATTCACACCCTCATAGTTCAATACGTTCGGATAGGTCCGTTGAAGACCTGTCGGCTTGAATACACCATGGAAATCCACAAGCATCTTATATTTCGCGCATACCTCGGAGGCCTCATAAACAAAGTTCACCATTTCCTGATCGTCACGATCCAAGAAATCCACCTTGAAGCCTTTCACGCCCATATCCGAATAATGCTTCACGACATTCTCCATATCACGGGCGAAAGCCCAATAACCCGCCCAAAGGATAATTCCGACATTCTTGAACTTACCGTAATCCACCAATCTTGAAGATCGATCTCCGGTATTACTTGCATCATGTCCGCTTGCAGGTTCACGGCCCAGCCCTCATCCAAGATTACGTACTCGATGCCATGCTCGGCGGCGAAGTCGATATAATATTTATAGGTGGGATTATTGATTCCGGCACGGAAATCCACACCGTATAGATTCCAGTCGTTCCACCAATCCCAAGCCACCTTACCCGGCTTGATCCAAGAGATATCGTTTACCCGGGAGGGAGAAGCCAGGCGGTAGACCATATCGCAATCGGCCAACTCCTTATCATTCCGGGAGATTATAAACGCACGCCAAGGGAAAGAACGGGTTCCGGATGTTTTGGCGATATAGTTCTCACGCTCTTTCACCAACATCTGTAACTGATTATGGCCGCCTTGCTCCTTCACTTTCGGATAAGGCGCATGAACCGCTTTCAAGGAAGTTTTTCCCGTCTCGTTATTCAAGAACATCCCGGGAAAATCCTCTAGATCGGCTTCCGTGATACAGACCTTGCGACCGTCTCCCAGATCCACCAAAAGAGGCAGGATCTTCAGGCGTTTATCATTTAGGCTAGAGATCGTCTCGTTTACGTAGGGCTGCTCGAAGGAGTTGAAGAATTGCTCCTCGAACGTCGGCTTCGTACTATTCACGTAAGCGGTGAATGTCTTATAATCCGAGGGGAAGTTATAGACGGCCTCCTCGTCGGCGATAACGATCGGTTCCTTTCTTTTCGTCGTGAAACGGTAAGCGACTCCATCGTTATACACCCTAAAAACCAGCCCGTAGTTTCCCTGAAACGAGATTTGCATCTCATTATAGATATCCTTTACTACGTCCTTCTTATAGAACGGAGAGGGTATCTCCTTGTCTACCGAGGTCTTCGTCACTTTCAAGACTTTCGGGTTAGCGCCAAGTACCTCACCTCCTTGTAAAGTCATAGATACGGCAGAATTCATCACCTCCGAATGATCCTGTACGATAGCGAAAGTGACTTTATCGGCTACCGTAACCTCCACCTTTATATCCCGGTTCGGAGACTGGACTTGGTAATTCTTCTGGGCGATCGATGGGATAGCGCCCATTAAAAAGAGAAAAGCAAATAGAATGTTTTTACTCATGGTTTATTGATTTAAGTTTGTTTATGAATACAAATATATATTATCTTTGTCATATTCATAACAAAAAACAAATAATACCGAAATGATGAGACTTCACAAAATCCTCTTAACGCTCGTATGTTTCACGGTTCTCTCCGCCCACGCACAATGGAAATGGCTCAACCCGCTCGAATGTGGATTCCCTGCCATACAAAACCAAGGATGGACCGAAGAGATCGGAGACCGTTACGTCCGGCTTCCCCAAAGAGCCGAAGGCAAGGTACGTAAACCCGTCTGGGATTTATCGCGCAACTCCGCCGGGTTGGCGATTCATTTTTTCAGCAACGCCCCTGAACTAAAAGTACGCTATCAAGTAAGCGGACCGCTGAATATGCCACATATGCCCACGACAGGCGTATCCGGTGTAGATCTATATAGTATCGATAGCGATGGCCAATGGAGATTTTATTTCGGCGGTTATCCTTCCGGAGATACGCTTCAATATCATTATACAAACATAGGCAAAGATCTGTATCATGACAGGGGCTATGAGTTCCGCCTCTGCCTGCCTCCTTATAATACGATAAAGTGGTTGGAAATCGGCGTGCCCGAAAACGATGAGCTTACGTTTATCCCCGTATCGCCCGAGAAACCGATTCTTTTATACGGAACCTCGATCGCCCAAGGCGCATGCGCCTCTCGCCCGGGCATGACTTGGGGCATGATCTTGCAGCGTTCTCTGGGATATCCGCTTATCAACCTAGGCTTCTCCGGTAACGGACGTTTAGAGAAAGAGGTATTGGATTTTATTTGTGAGATAGACGCACGCCTTTATATCCTTGACTGCCTGCCCAACCTCACGCCAAAGAGCAAAGATGAGATCACGCAACTCGTATCGGACGCAGTCAAGCAAATACGTGCCACCCACTCCTCTCCGATCTTATTAGTGGAGCATGCCGGATATAGCAACGCACTCGCCGACGATACGAAGTTACAAGATTATATACGCATGAAACGAAGGAGCTAAAAAAGCATTCGAGGAATTGCAGGCACAAGGGATAAAAGATATCTACTACCTTACACGAGAAGAGCTGGGACCGCACCCGGACGCTTGGGTAGATTACGTCCATCCTTCCGACTGGGGCATGGAAACACAGGCGAACGCCGTAGAGCGGAAAGTACGGGAAATATTACGCATCCCCGAAGGAGACCTCTCTACTACAAAGCCTGTCACCCAGCGCCGGGAACCCAATAATTACGAATGGCAAAAACGTCACCGGGATATTCTCTCGCTGAATCAAAGCAACCCGCCTCGACGGGTGATCCTAGGTAATTCCATCACGCATTTCTGGGGAGGAGAGCCCAAAGGACCGTCCGTGCGAGGTATGGAAACATGGGAGAAAATCATGCGTCCGGCTGGATTCCACAATCTCGGATATGGTTTCGACCGTATCGAGAACGTACTTTGGAGAGTCTATCATGGTGAATTGGATGGATACAAGGCTGAGGAAGTAGTATTGATGATCGGCACGAATAACATCGGAATCAACAATGACAACGAGATCGTGGAAGGCATTCGTTTCTTGCTTTCCGCCATCAAGCAACGGCAGCCGGAGGCCAAGATCAAGGTAATCGGCATCTTGCCCCGCCGCAACCAAGAAGAACGGGTAAGGAATCTCAATCTCCGCATCCGTCAAATGGTCGAGACCGGATGGTACACGTTCAAGAACCCGGGTACGAAGTTGCTTCAGGAAGACGGCAAGATAAACGAATCCTTATTCTCAGACGGATTACACCCGAACGAGGAAGGCTATAAACAAATCGTGGACGAGATCGCCCATTAAGCGATAGTCCCTTTACTCACGAATCAATCCGAGCAACATACGCAACGCCGCCTCTGCCGACAAGCGAATGTTCTCCATACGAGGATTCTCCCCGAAATGATAGCACTCGGAGAGAATCCTTTCCTCATAAGCGGCGGCGATCCAGACCGTTCCTACCGGTTTCGAGGGAGTCCCGCCTCCCGGCCCGGCGATCCCGGAGGTAGCGACGGCACAATCACATCCCAATACCCGCATAGTTCCACGGGCCATCTGCTCCACGACCGGCTGCTTACGGCCCGAAAGTGTTCAAGTCCGCCTCGGAGACACCGAGCACATGATGCTTCACCTCGTTGCAATAGGCTACCACGCCCCCGGTGAAGTATTCCGAGCTGCCGCCATGGAGGTTATCATGCTGGCGATCTTTCCGCCTGTACAACTCTCTGCCGTACCCATCATCAGGTGTCCTGATTTGAGTGCGTCCGCTACTTCTAACTCTATTGGTAAATCATCTACTTCCATTGTTATAATGATACTAGGAGTTTCATTATGGGAAAACAATAGTTTCATTAGGAAGAAACTTTTGTTTTCCTAGAAGAAACTTTTGTTTCTCTATAGTAAAACTATTTTCCTATAAGACAACCCTAGAAAAAGGAGCGGCATCCATCGGACAGAACTCCTTATCCATATACTTATAATATCCCGTGATAGCTACCATAGCGGCGTTATCCGTGGTGAACGAGAACTTCGGGATATGCACTTTCCAGCCATAACGTTTGGCGTGATCCAAGAATGCCTCACGCAAACCGGAATTGGCCGATACACCTCCGGCGACGGCTACTTCCTTTATATGCAAATCCTTCGCCGCCTTACGCAATTTACTCATCAAGATATCGATTACCGTAGCTTGCAAGGAAGCGCATAGGTCTCGCTTGTTCTTCTCGATAAAATCCGGATCATCTTTCAAATGATCACGCAAGGTATATAAGAAGGAAGTCTTCAGGCCACTGAAGCTATAGTCATATCCGGGGATATGCGGCTTGCTGAACGTAAAGGCATTCGGATTGCCCTCGTTCGCCAAACGATTCACGACTGGGCCACCGGGATAACCCAGTCCCATCACCTTGGCGCATTTGTCGAAAGCCTCTCCCGCTGCGTCGTCGATCGTCTGGCCGATCACCTCCATATCATTATAAGCGTTCACCTTTATGATTTGCGAGTTACCGCCCGAAACCAACAAGCAAAGGAAAGGAAACGACGGAGCATGGTCGTCGTCCGGAGTCTCCTTGATAAAATGAGCCAACACGTGAGCCTGTAAATGATTGACCTCGATCATCGGGATATCCAAGGAAGCGGCCAACCCCTTGGCGAACGAGGTCCCGACCAATAAAGAACCCATCAAACCCGGCCCACGAGTAAACGCCACGGCACTCAACTCGGACTTATCGATGCCGGCACGCTTGATGGCCTCGGCTACTACCGGAATGATATTCTGCTGATGGGCACGGGAAGCCAACTCGGGGACAACCCCGCCATAGGCCTCATGAACGGCTTGACTGGCTATTACGTTGGACAGCATCACGCCGTCACGGATCACCGAAGAGGAAGTGTCATCGCAAGAAGACTCGATTCCTAATATCGTTATACTCATATCTTCATTCTTTTTTCCGCGAATTAACGAAATCTATCGCGATATTGTTGTAGATTTGCGCTAAATAAATAGAAAAGATATCAGAGGACTTAAATACATAATCATTACCCTGCTTACATTATTCTGGATATTCTATGCGTTGCCGGGCATCTTACTGAGAATTCCTTATATTCAAAACAAAGTATCAGAAGTAGCCACAACCCAGTTATCCGGCCACCTCGGTGTGCCCGTAAAGATCGGTAACGTGGATATCGAATGGTTCAATCGTCTGGTACTGGAAGGGCTTTATCTGGAAGACCAAGACGGGAAGTCATGTTCGAGGCGAATCATGTGGCGGCGGGATTCGAGATCATGCCGTTACTGGAAGGGAAGTTCGTCTTCACGACGGTACGTTTGTTCGGTTTCTCCTTCAATCTACGGAAACACACGCCCCAAAGCCCTTTGAACCTACAATTCGTGATCGACGCTTTCGCCAGTAAGGATTCGATAAAGAAAGAGAAGAATATCGATCTCCGTTTCAACTCCATCATGATCCGAAGAGGTAATTTCAGCTATAACGTGGATAGCGAGAAAGAGACCCCGGGAAAGTTCAACGCCAAGCATATCGATATCAAGAACCTGAGTGCCAAGATATCCCTCAAGGCTTTTAACAAGGACAGCGTGAACGCCCATATCAAGAAGATGAGTTTCGATGAGGCGTCCGGTTTCTCCTTGAATAAGTTATCGCTGAACGTGGTCGGGAACCGGGATAGCGCTTTCGTGCAGGACTTCGAGGTACGCTTGCCGCAGACAGACTTGAAGATCGGGCGTGCCCGGATCGATTTAAGCGAGATCGATAGCCTTCCCGCTCTCTTGAACAACGCTCCGATCGATTTGAATATAACACCTTCGCAAATCTGCCTGAAGGACTTATCCCCTTTCGTCCCGGCGTTCAAGAACTTCGCCGACACGATCGAGTTATCGGCCGAGGCAAACGGCTACATCAATAATTTCAACTTGAAGCGCCTCACCTTGAAATATAGCGATAAGATGCTGTTTATCGGCCAGATGGAATTAAAGAACATCACCCATCCCGAGGAAACGTATCTTTTAGGGAAGGTGAATAAGATGTATATCACGACAGACGGCATCTCCAGTTTGGCCAATAACTTCAATGAGCGTCCGAAGAGTCTCCCGGCCCCGGTCGTCAAATTGGGGACGATCAATTTCACGGGCGAGATATCAGGCTTTTTGATAACCTAGTCGCTTTCGGAAAATTATCGTCTTCCATCGGCTCCATACAGACAGACTTGATATTCGGTAGCAACAAGGATAAGAATATAGCCGCTTACCTACGGGGACGCATCGCCTCCAGCAACTTGCGGCTCCATGAGTTATTTGGCGAGAATAATCCTTTCGGGGAGGCTCGCTTCGACATCAATATCGATACCCGTAGACCTGTTGGCGGAAATTTCTCCGGAAATATCCAAGCACAAGTCAAGGAGTTCGATTATAAAGCTTATAAATACAAGGATATAAATCTTTCCGGTAATTTCAAGAAGAGTAGTTTCGATGGGACTATCCATGTAAACGATCCCAATGGCGAGTTATACGCCCAAGGTATCTTCCAGCACCAAGGGCAAAACTCCTTGTTTAATTTCACCGCCCGCCTCGATCATTTCCGGCCGGACCGATTGAACCTGACGGACAAATATGAGGCGCCGAATATCTCCTTGGCTTTAAACGCGGATTTCACCGGAGATAATATCGATAATCTGGAAGGTAGCATCACGTTGGACAGTCTTTCTTTCGAGACCACTCCCAGCAGCTTCTTCCTTAAGAAATTCGAAGTAGTTGCCTCGGGGCATAGTCTCGACCGGCAATTAACCATAACGTCCGATATCTTGAATGGAGAGGTCACCGGGTCTTACTCATTCAACACGCTAATCCCCAGCCTTATGAATACGTTCAAGGGATATGTGCCAGCCTTGATCAACACGACCCAGAAAAAACAAATCGTGAAGGAGAATAACTTCGCCCTCCTATTAACGATCGAGAATACGGAAGCGCTTTCTACGACATTGAAACTACCGTTCACGATGGTGCAACCCGGACGGATCACGGGACATTATAATAATATTTATAATAAGTTCCGTATCGAGGCGTGGCTTCCGAAGTTCAATCTCGGGAAATCCATGTTCGAATCCGGCTACTTGGTTTGCGACAATCCGAACGATAAGGTAAACCTCCAATTAAAAACGATTAATTACAACGACAAGGGACTGCGTAATTACCTTGATCTCAAGGCAGACGCTAAAGACAATCTGGTGAATACCATGATTGGGTGGGCGAATAATAAAGAGCGGTTATTTAAGGCCGACATCTCCGCCTCTACCCTTTTTGTCGAGGAGGAAAGCGAGAAAGGGCCGGCCAAGTTACGTACGGAAGTCACGTTGAATAAAGCCCCTCATTATTAAAGACACGCTCTGGACCATCAATCCGGCGAATATAACAATTCGTGAGGGCAAGATCGGTATCGAGCATTTCCGGGTAGATCATGAGACCCAGTATTTATCGATGGAAGGGACGATCTCGAAAGATCCGGCAGATACTTTATTGGTAGACTTGAAGCAAATAGAGCTGAGTTATGTCTTCGACGTATTGAATATCCCAGTCTTGCAATTCGGGGGTGAGGCGACCGGTAAGTTCTATGTGAACGACTTATTCAATAGCCGCATGCTAAATACGGATCTGGAAGTAAAGAATTTCTCATTCAACCAAACCCCCTTGGGTCGCCTCAATCTCTTCAGCGAATGGGACGACGCACAGAAAGGTATCCTTATGCTGGGAAGCATCTACAAGAACGACAGCACTTGGACGGATGTGAACGGTTATGTATTTCCAGTCGGGCCCAATGCGGGGCTATCCTTGTATTTCGATGCCAATGATATCAATCTGGCCTTCTTGCAACCCTTTGTCGATACGGTCATAAAGAACTTGCAAGGCCGGGGATTCGGAAGTATACATTTGCACGGCCCCTTTAAGGAGCTGAATGTCGAGGGAGATGCCTATGTCATGGATGGAGGGGTAGGCGTTGATTTCTTGGATACGTATTATACCTTCTCCGATTCCGTCCACCTTGACTCTACGTCCGTCAATTTACGGAATATCACGGTCAAGGATCAATTCGGCAACTCCGGAAAAGTCAGCCTTAAGTTCAATCATCTGCATTTCCGGGATTATAGCTTCCTCGTAAACGTGCAGGGTAATAAGATGTTGATGTATAACGCCAACCAGAAAAAGAATCCGCTGATCTATGGAACGGTATTCGCCAGCGGAACGGCGCAAATCAAGGGCAACGGTAAGTTGATAGACTTTGATATTAACATGAAAAGCGAACCTAAGACCGCTATTTATCTGGACTTCATGAATAATAACTCGGCTACGGACTATGATTTTATCACGTTCGTCGATAAAAGCAAGTTGGCCGCTAACGTAGATTCCACGTCCACACACCCATTGAATATCGTACACGAGACAGACGAGGGAGCCGAGCTACGAATGAACTTCCTCCTTGATATCACACCCGATGCCGATATAGAGCTAATCATGGACGATAGCGGGAGACCGTATCAAAGGAAACGCCAGTGGAAGTTTACAAATACAATATGGAACAAGAAGTGATCTTCGTATGTATGGCGACGTGAATATCGTACAAGGAAACTATAATTTCAGCTTACAGCAAATCATCCATAAAGACTTTAAGATCAGAGACGGTAGCACGATCAATTTCCGTGGCGATCCCTTTAATGCCCATATGGATATCAATGCGATCTACAATCTGACCGCAAATATCGGAGACTTGGATCAGAGTCTCTTACTAGAAAGTTCTCGAACAAACATACCCGTCAATTGCGTCTTAAACCTTGAAGGCGCATTGCGCAGCCCGTCTATTTCCTTCGACTTAGAATTTCCGAACTCTAACGAGGAGTTAGAGCGTCAAGTCAAAGCGTTTATAGACACAGAGGATATGATGACCCGGCAAATCGTTTATTTGTTGGTGTTGAATAAATTCTATACACCCGAGTATGCCCAAACGACTTACAAGTCTAGCGAGTTAAACGCCGTGGTTCATCCGCTATCTCAGCGCAATTATCACTATATATGGTAGTTTCACGGATAAGTACAAATAGGGACAAACATACGAGCGGGACAGGACGGTTTCAAGGAAGACACGGAATATGAGATGATATTATCCAGCCAGTTGCTAAACAACCGCTTATTGATCAATGGTAATTTCGGTATGAGAAATACGGTCACTACAGGCAAAAATAACACTTTTATCGGAGAGTTCGACCTAGAATATAAGTTGACCCCCTCCGGTGAGATCCGGCTAAAGGCTTATAACCATGCCAGAGATATGTATTTCGGCCTGAAGCAAGCATTAACCATACAAGGTGTAGGTATCATGTACCGGAAAGACTTCACGAACTTCTCTGAGATTTTCAGGAGAAGAAAGAGGCCTCTTTTACCCTTGATCCCCAAAGACTCTACGAATGTCCCTCCCGTAGTCAAAGACTCAACAAATCTTTCACTGCCGACTGATAAGAAGTAAGGGAAGTACTTTTCAATACTTTCTTGCGAAGCCTTTTATCGGCCTCCGGCAAAAGATAATCCCAGATTGTCTTCATTTTAGATAATACCTGATGCTCGCCACCTTCCAACCGGGCAGCATATTCATCCATCAACGACTCATGGAACATGACTAGTTTATCCCGCCTCTCATTCACGGTCAAGACCTGTCCGGACACAAACTCAGTGGCCAGCCAAGGAGAGGCCAATAACCCTCGTCCCAGCATGATCCCGGCAAGCCCCGGAAAACGCTCCTTTATTCCTCGGATATCTTCCAGCCCCACTAAATCTCCATTATAATATAAGGGAAATTCACATTCATCATAAAAACGAGAGAATCCATCCCAATCGATAGCTCCTTTATATTGCTGTATCCCTAACCGGGGATGCAAGGTTATATGCTTCAAAGGTAACTTATTTAATAAGGAAAGAAGCACGAATGACTCATCCGTACACTCCCACCCCAAACGCATTTTCACCGAAAAAGAAATATCCGGGAACTCCTCAATCGTACGTAATAAAGACTCGGCCTCTTCCTTGTACCGCAAAAGTCCCGAGCCTCTATGCGCACGGACCTGCATAGGGAAAGGGCATCCTAAATTAATATCCGCTTCCTTGTATCCATTCTCTTGGAATAAACGCACGATCGGCCGAAACTCGTCTGGTGTGGAAGCGATCAATTGCGGCACGACATGTACCTGCCTATTTCTATCGCAAGCGATATCCTTCAAGTCCTTATTCCGGAAACCACCTTTCTCTATCCTTACGAAAGGAGTATAATAGGTATCTACGCCCCCGAATACTCGGGTATGCGCCTCTCTATAAACCGAATCCGTATATCCTTGCAAAGGAGCGAAATGAATGACTGCCATATCAAGCGAAGATTTCCATGAAAATCGATCTCAATTGACTTTTTGCCAACTCAAAGTCTTGGGGTACCCCCAACTCCATAGCCAAGGAGGTAACGCCTTTATCCGTAAAACCACAAGGGTTGATCAATGAAAAGTAACTCAGATCCGTATTTATATTCAAAGCAAAGCCATGCATCGTAACGAACCGGCTGCTTTTCACGCCAATCGCACAGATCTTACGGGCACGCCCCGGTACTTCAGGGTCTAGCCATACACCCGTCGCCCCTTCCAAACGTTCCCCTTTCAAGTCGTAAAGCGATAGGAAACGGATGATCGTCTCTTCCAGCATATGGATGTATTGTTTCAATCCCAGATTCCAATATTCCAGATCAAATACCGGATAACCGGTAATCTGTCCCGGACCGTGATACGTTATATCCCCCCTCTGTTTATATGGTAAAACGAGACCTCTCGTTCCCGTAAAGTTTCCTCGGGGATAAGCAAATTAGAGTCCTTGCCACTTTTACCGATCGTCAAGACCGGGTAAATGCTCACAAAAGAATAATTGATTATCCTCTTTCTTTCCCGTTGCCTTCGCATCCAATAAGACCTCGAAAGCAGCTGTCTG